>PPYE01432396.1_pt1 | contig 122192 bp, 138 predicted proteins | sample 1559881 | NCBI WGS metagenome assembly PPYE01 (sample SAMN08240022, study PRJNA423297) | Human gut metagenome, whole genome shotgun sequencing project.
ATCACAGACCTAGCTGTTTTGATAATTTTGGCCGCAAGAAAAACGTATTTCAAGCGAAATGTCTTTATCTGCTGCCTATCCCAGATTTTTTGCTTATTTCCACTTCCGTGGTCATTATCAATCCGGTTCAATCCAGTGAAATCAATAGTTACGATGCCTTGTTTCAACTGGGTATTAATCAACTCATAAATATCTTCATATGGATAAATTGGTTGATCGGCGTTTCCTGCTTGGACACCACTATCATTAGACAAGTTCCATCCTAAGTTCTGGTTTTTCACGACATTCGTTAAGTCGCGGTCACCATCCGCTGCATATACAGTGATCCCACCCAGTCAGGAATCCCGTAGAAAACAAGCTGGATAAGACCATCACGAACGTCATGACGATGGACATGATTCGATGGAATAGCATTCGTTTATTCACTCTTTACTCACCTCTTTCGTGTTAAATTGTCAAGGTTCAATTTTACTTACAGCTAAGGGGAATTTGCACCCCAAAGCGAATCAGTCTGGTGGATCTTTCACACGCAGCCCTCCTTTCGTCTCCCAAAATGGGGGCCGGGAGTAAGGTATTGATTTATCTCGGCGTAACTAATATGGAAAAGGGGTGGTGTTGAATTTTAAAACGAGTATGATAAAACTGTGATGGGAAAATGAATTTTTGATAAAAAAAAGAGCGAAACCAAGTTTCGCTCTAAATAATGTAGGTCTATTCTGATATAATTACCGATTAATAACCAAAGAACCGTTTTTAATGTAGTAATTAAATACGCCAGCATCAGAAGAAATAAATAAGTAAGTATCATCTAAAAGTCCAGAAATACAGCAATAATCATCAGCAGATACATTAAAAGTGTATGTTTTTGACGAATGCGCTGGAACAGCTACACTGGTATAACCTGAGTTAATCGACGAATTTTCTGTTAAGCGTGTTACATCAAATAAAGAAGAATACCATTGACTTTTATTGCAATTCCAGGCATTAGTAAATTGATCAAAATTCCAAAAATAATCATTATACAAATCAATCCGACGGAATGTCACTTTCTTGTCTGTATTATTGGTGATCGTAATAGCCAGTGTGTCAAATGGGTTTGTAGCCATAGACATATCACACTCTGCTTTTACTTTTTCCAGAGAAGCCGTATTCTTTACAGAAGGAGTCACAGTGAATGTTACCGCATTTTTATCAATGACTCGGCAATCTGCGGTTTTTGTTACCCAACCAGCAGAGGTTTTCGCTTTTGCTGTGATCTCGACCGTGCCGGCTTTTTTACCTGTAACGATACCATACTTATCTACAGTGGCAATAGATTTATCTGAAGAAGAAAACTTAAATAAGGATGCTTTTTCTGCGTTCGTCAGTTTGTACTGCAGCCCTTTATTCAAGCTTATAGTAGAATCATATTCATCCGTATAGAATAAATCCACACTATCACCCACAAACATGTCCGGGATCATAGCAAATTCAAAACTATTCTTTCCGCCAACCGTTGTCCTCTTCACCGCATTATTCTTCTTCGCAGCGCTGCCCTTGGCTTTCTTCACCGTCACCTTACATTTGAAGGATTTCTTCCCAACCTTCGCTGTGATGGTAGCTTTGCCGACCTTCTTCGCTTTCACGACTCCCTTCTTGTTGACCTTAGCGACCTTCTTGCTGCTGGTCTTCCACTTTACCTTCTTCTTCCCGGCGTTCTTGACCTTCAGTTTTACCTTTTCCCCTACGGTCAGCGTGATCTTCTTCTTATTCAGTTTCGGCTTTGCCTTTGCGTCTACATTGGTTGCCGGTACTGCCGTTGCCAGCATACAAAAGGCTAAAGCGGCTGCGGATGTTCTCATAATATTCTTCTTCATCATGTCTCATGTCCCCTTTCTTAATTCGTTTGATTTTCGAGAAAAAGAATTTAATTCTTTACGATATTAATATGACGAAAACGAATTTTTTCGTTCCGATGCAAAATAGAATTCTTTCATTATCAGATAGCGTAAGCTTTCACCATATCTAATAAGAAGAAATTCGTTTCTTCTTTACCGAAAGAATCATTTTCTGTTTCTAGTATTAATATGCTGAAAACGGAATTTTTCGTTCCAAATGAGGAACGTAATTCTGTTTCTACATCACGATTAATATAGAAGAAACAGATTCATCCCTTATTGCAAGAATTGGTTTCCTTCCGATATTAAAATGACAAAAACAAGATTTTTCGTTTCAGTTACAGAATAAAGTTCTTTCTATATCCAACCATTCTGCTTTTCACCATATAAAAGGAAGAAACCCATTCCCTCTCTTACTGAAAAGAATCATTTTCCTTATCCGACATTAATATGCCGAAACCCAGATTTTTCGTACCGGATGAATGTGAAAATAATCCCTTACCATATAGCCCCATTATACAAGCGGGATTACAGAAATGCAATAGATTGTGAAATTATTTCTATGTGATAATGATAAAAAGTATAAGAATTAGACAAAAAGAAACATTTTCTAAATTCAATATTATGAATTATACTATTGTCAAATATATAAGCAGGGGAGAATGAATCTTATGAAAAAGCCAAAAGAAATCAACCAATTAGGAGAAGAATACAACAATGGAACCATAAAAAACGGATTCAAGCTAATTAATGAAATGGATTATGAAGATTTATATATTTTGCGTCAGGCAATGATAAAATGGAGAGACAGAGGGGATGATATAGCCAACATATTAGACCTATTCAATTCTCATACTGTACGATTATTTATAAGAAGCCTTATTAATCTTTCTGACAAAAATTTATTCATGTATGATTTTTACCTCCCACACATTGAGGATTTAATTGAAATGAGGAAAACTGACTATTTTGAAAAATTAAAAGCCCATCCCCAGAAGGACGGGCAAAAAGGGTTAACCAAACACAAACTTCAAAATGGCAAAAACGAGAAACGAAAGGATACACGCAAGCGCTACGGATGAGATAATTCCCAGCACAAAGGAAATAATCCGATCATTACGAAAATCCCAATCCATCTCTTCCGATTCGCTTGACTTTTTTATAGCCAGGAATCCAACTAAGATTCCTACTAAAGAAATTCCAAACAATGCTATGATGATATAAATGCCGTATGGCAAATACCATGAAATACAAGTGAACAATGCTGCGAGCAACAATAAAACTACGTTCATCATAAATGATACCTCCTTGGAACTAATATGATGAAAGTAGTTTTTTTAATGCTGGAAAGATTGTGAAATTATTTCTCTTCGATAATGAAAAGTCCCGCCTCCGAAGAGACGGGACAAAGGGGTGAGATATAACACTTACGCTCATAAATACTATGATTCTGAACGTTCATCATTAATATGATAAAAACAAGATTCTTCGTTTGGAGAGCAAAGGAGAATGATATTCCTTAGATAACAAAGAGGCAAAAAAAAATAAGACTTCATAAATTTTTCTTAATCTACATTGGCACCGCCAATGGAACTGATAAAGAACTTATATTTTTTGATATAACATGATAAACGAAAATCCCGGAGATAACATTACCTCCGGGATGATTTTTCACTTAAAGTGCCCCGTCAATCAGATTTTTCTGGAACTCTTCTATTAATTCAATCACTTCAATATAAGCATCTGGATATTCAAGTTTAAAATCTGCAATCTGGTCTGCAAGTTCACCTATATTCATAACAGATTGTTTATGAGTTCTGATATAGGATGTAGCTCTCAATGAGAGTTTTGGATAATCATTTACTTGCATCTCAAAATCATATTTTTGGTCGATGTGCTCTTGACGAGTTACTCTCGATATCGGAAGGACAACATAATCGCTTGCGTCAGCCTGCCCAATAATAAGTACCGGGCGTTTTTTGAACGCCATCCTATGGCTTGAACTATCATAATATTTAAAAATAGCCCAATACGCTTTACCTATCATTGAGACACCTCCGCATCTTCAAACTCATCATAGTACATATCATACATGGAGTCATACGGTCTTATTTTTTCGGCATCTTTTTTTATATCATCAATAGATAGTGGGTTGCTTCCGTTTTCTCCGGGTGCTAAATTTTTTCTTGCATTTTGCCATGAGGTCTCTTTATGTGATATTTCGCTTAGTTTCCATGATGCCAAACTGCCGTACTGAAGTATTACATTTTTAGCAATATATGATGCCTCTGCTGATAAAGTCCGTTTATCCTCATAATACATCCCATCTTCCGTGTACAGCGCACGCACTTCTTTTGATACAGGTCCGTATTTCCAACCCTCAAATCTTTCCAAGAACATTGGTTCATTTGTAATTGCAAAACTTTCCCTTTGTGCAAAATAAAGTAACTTGTGCAGTTTCATCTCGTCAATTAATTCTCCAGACTGCCGTTTATATTCATCGTATATATATTGGGCAACATCTATAATTCTCTCCATGACTACACCTCCTTCTATTGCACATAATATAATCTGACCGCCTTCCGGCAGCCCCGTGGCCGGTGCCATCAAATGACACTTAAACGTGAATTCGGTAACACGGGTATACAGCGTATCTCTACCTGCATCTATATTTTATGTGAATTTTTATTATTTGTCAACTTCTCTGACATAATGGAAAAGTCCCGTCTCCGAAGAGGCGGGACAAGGGACATAAGATATGACATTCACGTTCATAAATACTATGATTCGGAACGCTCACATTTAATGTGATGAAAATAGATATTTTCGTTTGGGGAGAAAAAATTGATACCCTGAGCTGTGACCGACCCTGATAAGTTACATTTTCTCATCGGTCTTTCTTGATACCGCTTCCGAATAATTAAACCGAAGTTTTTCACACGCTTCTCTTCGCATATATTCTATGATATGATTCCGGTACGCTATGGAATTTTCTTTGCAAAACTTCTCAAAATCAGGTAAACCGAGATAACCAAACCCACAATAGGCAGAAATCTCAAATTTATTATATTTTCCTGCTGCCATCTCATCAGAAACGTAGAAATCACCTACTCGGGAAACAGTAAAAAAATATATCGAATCAATATACAGGTCTACAAATTTTTTGAAATCTAACCCTTGATCCTCTGCTTCGATACAGATGAGATATAAGTGCAGGATCATGTTTTCACAATACGCTAACTCCCTTTCCCAAAAAGGTAATGTCTTTTCAATGAGAAATGTAACTTTCCTTTCCAATTCGTACTTATTACTATCCGGCATCTGATAATATTCATCCATCAGATGATACTGGTCCTTTTTTAACCAAAACAAATCAATCTTCTGTTGGGTCATTCCCATAGCAAAAGCCTCCCTTTAATGGCAAAAAAAATAGCATGTAAACCACATATAGAAATATTTTCTTTGTGTTCCATTTGTATTAATATGAAAAAAAAAGGAGTTTTTGTTATGGAATTTATGGAAAAAAGTGGAGCCTTCATTAAGCAATGCAGAGGCTTTTCAGGGAATCTTTATGATTTGCGTATTAATTACTGTGTCAATACAATAAAGTATAAAATTTCTGCTGAAATAACAGATCCGAAGATGAAAGATGACGGATTTTATACGTTTGGAAATGAGCTTCGGGACACATATTGCGATGGGTATTTCACCACTAATGAGGAAGACGGATCAGCAAGCTTCAATATTTCAGTTGGGGAAAGGATGGAAAAACGTGGCATTGGAACATTCCTACTAGACACAGCATTCTTTTGTATCATCCAGTACAATAAGATGCATAAGGTAAAAATTAACCGCTTATCAGGGGAACTGTCCATATACGATGAACAGCGCGGATTTTGGAAACGTTCAATTCCTTTTTATCATTCGTATCCAGATCGGATGGATAAACATATCTTATCTGAAATCTGTTCTGTGACCCCGCAATTTAAAATACGGAAGACAGGAGAAATTGTAGCAGCACAAGAAATGCTACAGCAAAAAGAAAATGGCTATATTGTATTTCTTATACAATATAAATAACTTCTGGACATGATAAAGTATTAACGTTTACATCCACGCGCCCATAAGGGCGCGGCACCAGCTATTAGCTACGAGAAGCTATTATTAACCCGCTGAATCCGACGACAACAATAGCAAATGACGTAAAGATGGGATTAGAATACGCTTCAATTAATGCGAATATCATAATGAGATGAAGCAAGACAAAAATGATAACATAAATTATTTTTTTCTCATGGCGCAGAGAGATTACCCAAACGGATAATATTATCAATATAGCAACTATGATGATTCCCGCAACCATGATAAAGTGGAAATGAGGTTCATTAACCACATGAAAGGCTTTTTGTAATATATTGTCATAGCGATCTTGTATTTTAATGAGGCGTTGGTTGTAGTCCCATACAAAACACAGGAAAATAATTGTACCTATATCTGCAATTATATTAATTAGACACTTTATCTTTGTATACATCTTCTTACCATACTTTTCCAATGATAAAACCTACAATTCCCCAAATGAACACCATCTTTGCAAGATCAAAAGAGCCGTCTTCCGCTTTCAACCATTGGTATATAATCTGTAATATATCCATCGTTACCCAGGATATATATACGACAGATAACCAAATAGTGACTACACAAAACAGTGTTACTTTACCTGTTACTCCACTAACAACAATCCCTAAAAAGATAATTATAAAAGACAATAAAACTAACGTGATTTTTATTCCTTGCAGAAAAGATTCTTTCTTTTGAGATAATAATGGAGCAGCAAATAACGAAAAAATACCTATAAGCAAAGCAGTAGACAAAAATAATATTGCGGACCAATCAAAAGTTTCATCTATTTTCTGCAGTGCCGGCATTTCTGCTAGAAAGAAACGGATATGCGATATATATTGAGTAATTCCATACCAAGATAAAATACTTCCTATCCCTATCGATAATAAACCTTTCTGTAGATACACTTTATGTATTTTCCTCATTTTCATCATCCTCGCTTTCTTAGTTTTTATACTTTAAAAATGAAATGTACTCAATATTATTATGAAAAATGAGGCTGTTTCTAGTAGAATAATTTTCAAATATCTATATTATACAAACGGGATTACAGAAAAGCAATAGGATTAGAAAATGTTTCTTCGGGATAATGAAAAGTCCCGCCTCCGAAGAGGCGGGTGAAAGGAATATATAATTATGAAAAGTATGTATAGCGTTTGCAACCCTTATGGATCTTTCACGCTCATAAGTAATATGACAAAAATAAAAAGAATCGTTCGAAAAACAAAATAGAATGATGTTCTTCCAACAAAAGGACTGAAGCAGGTTTACACCTATCTTCTGTCCAAATCCCATTCCTCAAGAGCATTATTTTCCTGCGTTAATTCCGCCTCCTGCACTCTATCGAGATAATCATTAACGGCATCCATGGCTTTCTCTACTTTCCCCAATTCCAATTGGTAATTTAAGACATACCGTGTCCTGAACTCCCAGAGGGTGAACATTTCGCTGTGATCATCAATGTAGTCTGACAAATGCAGGTCAACATCATTTTCCCTAGCTATCCGTATTAATTGATCAATATCATGCGTTTTTGGATAAGATACACCGTTTTCTTCCAATATATATTTCATTGCCAATTCAAGGGATTGCTGCAGATGATACCCAACATAGTTCAAGTACGATTCATCCCCTTCCATGGAATTATAAATCATGACAGCGACATTATAATTATGGACTGATTTATCGAGCAGCGTCTCGCTCATACACTACCACTCCTTTCTTTTTTATTTCCTGGATCATCCTTTCATCTACTGTAAAATTTGTCCACAGATCATACACAAAATCATTCACATAAAACACAAGATGCTCCAGTTTTTCCAACTCAATATAAACATCGACATCACTGTCAATATGGCATCGATCCGTTACGCTTGACCCAAAAATGGTTATTCTTTTTACATTTGGATTATTTTTTACGCTGCTTATAATCGATGCCACTTTCTTTTGCTGAATAGGATAAATCTTATTGCAGTTCATAAATGGCTGATCGATACATATTTTCCAGACCTTATGGTCCTTTTTTTTCGGCAGATCCATTAACTTCATAGAAACCTCCGTTCACATCAGCTACAATACACAAACAATATGAAAAATATTTTCTTTACCGTGCTTAATACTATTATATAAATGGTGTTACGGAAACGCAAGAGGATTAGAATGCATTTCTCTGAAATTATGAAAAGTCCCGTCTCCGAAGAGGCGGGCGAAAGGATACATGTATAGCGTTTTAATCCTTATGGATTTCAACACTCATAAGTAATATGAAAAAAAACAAAACTTTTCGTTTGAAGAGTAAAAAAAATTATTTTCTTATTCCACGAACATTTTCTGTCCGGGGCACCCCCTTTTTCTTTTTTTGCATATTAAAACAAGGAAGGAGGGGTAAAAAATGTGGTGGAATAACTTTTTCTTAGTATTAATCATGGTTGTAGCAATCCTTTTTATGCTTGCGATCGTAGTAATGTTCTGCGCCATGTATATAGGCGACTTATGGAGCATAAGAGCAAACGGTTATATTTATAAAGGATATGACTTTTCCACACCGGAATCTGATGGATATTATGGATTGCTTCCATCTATGAAAGAAATAATAGAAAAAGATAACGAACGAAAAAACAAAGAAGTAGACGGAAAAATGCAGTAAAAAGAAAAGATTATCCAGTTTCTCCCATGGTATCATACCCATGGGAGGAAAAAGCAATGGACAATTCATTGACATTTTGATCAAAATCATTTCATACGAGGAGGGCTTGTGGTATGTGGTACAAGGGATTTGGGACTTTTTTATGTGCTGCTGTAATCGCCTGGTGCATCGTTTTTGCCATCGTGATCCTGATAACATTTCTCAGGCAAATAAGAAGGACGGATATCGAAAAGAGGACAAACAAGTGGGAACAAGAGGAGACTCCAATACCAAAGGGGAAACATGATAAGAAAGAAAGCCCCGCCTCATAAGAGGCTGGTGAAAGAAATATCATTTCGTATGAGGAGGATTTATAGTATGTGGTACATGGACTTTGGGACTGTTTTATGTGGTATTATAATCGGCTGGGGCATCGCTTTTGCCATCATGATTCCGATAATATGTGGTATTTTCAGGCAAATAAGAAGGATGGATATCGAGATCGAGAAGAGGACAAACAAACGAAATCAGAAAGAGATTCCGATACCAAAGGGGAAACATGATAAAAAATGAAAAGCCCGTCTCTTATGAGACGGGTTTTTTGAACGCGATGTTTTTCAAAACTTTACTTCTGCTGTAAAAAGACCATATTCATTTTTCTCTGCTTCACTTAAGATCTCATCTATGTTACTGAACCTCTTTGTCTCCTGTACGGATGGCATATTGTTTTTGATCCACAAAAGGATGGATATCAGGCAAGATATCTGCAGTTTATTCCATTTGGAAAAATCTGTACTTTCCGGAAGCAGGTATCCTTTCTGTGAAGTTTCCTCGATAAGGGATTGGAGAAATGCGTTCTGTCTCGCGGAGGGAGCACAAGAGGATCCACCATACAGTGTGATGTCCAACTTAACAGAGGTGGCCTTTTTTAACCGGTTCTGTGCATTTTCCCTTTTCTCCTCTTCTTTCCTTTTCTTTTCTGCTTTCTGCATGACCAGCTTCCGAAATACGGGGAACAAAGACTTTCCTTTTTCGTTTTTCTCCTGCTCCTGTTTTTCCATCATCTCATAATTCTCTTTTTTTCGGTTTTTTACTTTTTGGGATGTATTTGGTTTGTATCCATAATCTTTTAAAAATCTTTTCTTTTCATTCAATGTGGATACCCGGTCAAGCAGCATGGATGCTTCAAATTTATTGAGTTTTCCTGCATCCCCTGTATCCAAGCTGTACCTTCTCAGGTCTCTCCTGATGCGGCTAGTCTGCTTTTCGGTACAAGGTGTCCTCTTCCAGATCTTTGCAGCATCCTCATCCCAACCATAGCGGTAATAATCCGGCAGGGTACTGCAATAATCACGGGCCAGTGTGATAGCCTCATCCCATGGCAGCTCCCCAATGAAACGGTCGCTGTCCATACCCGGGAAACGGCACCCATCAAACTGTACTGTGGTCTTGCCAAAAATGTCCGGTTTCGATAAGTAGATTTTCTGTGAGTAATCCGGATAGATCACATAAGCTTTGTCCGCATCGGCAGTCTCCCGGATCAAAAGCCCCTGCGTATCCAATCCTTCCTCCTCTTTCTGTGTATTCCATGGGGCATGTTCCTGTATATAAGTACGGACATCCGGGGATGTATTGAGTGCATCCTCTGCTTCAACGATAAACCGGTTGATACTCTCCATTTCGTATTCCATCCGCTCACTGATATTTGTGATCTGTCCTTTGATCAGATCGCATAATTTGGAAAGATCGGTTTCCTCATTGATCTTTTGCCGTTCTTTTTTATCCAGTAAAAGCGGGTTGATGCCAAACAGGGTCGGCGCTGTGCAAAGCGTCCGTTCTTTCCCATCGTCTGGGATGATGTCAATGACGAGGCAGTACCCCTTTCCTTCATAAAGCCGGGTCCCCCGTCCTACGATCTGTGTATATAAAGAAGAGTTGCAAGTCGGACGGAAATTGAGGATCGCGTCACAGATTGGCAGGTCTGTCCCTTCCGTCAACACCATGCAATTCACGATAGCCATGACTTTTCCAGATGAAAAATCATCTAAGATCTGCCGGCGTTCATCATCCGGCGTATCCCCAGTGACCATCTGTATCCGGTTTTCTTCCCCTGGTACCAGGGTGCGGATGGCAGTCAGGAGTAAAGCACAGATCTTCTTATTGACGCAGTAGATCAGGGTATGTTTACCTTTTGTATGGCAGTTATCCATGTAGACCTTAGCGGCAAGGGCGATCGTTTCTGCATTGGACAGCTTTCCGTCCAGATCCTGCTGGTTGAAATCCCCCGCTGTCTTTTTTACCCCGTTTAACGTATAATTTCCGTTGACCAGCTTGCAGCGTATGTCGCAAAGATAACCATTCTGGATACCCCAGCGCAGGTCCCTGGAAAAGACGATATCATCAAACACATCATCCAGGCGTACATTGTCCCCTCTTTTTGGCGTTGCAGTAAAACCAAACACACGCTTTGCGTCTGAAAAATAGTTAAGGATTTTCTTATAGGAAGGCGCAGCGGCATGATGGGCTTCATCAACGATGATCGTGTCAAAATCATCCGTCCGGAACCGCTGCAGCCGTTTATCTGAATGCATCGACTGGACAGAAGCAGACACCACTTCTTCCCCATGGGAAATTTCATCCGCTTTCTCGATCCCGTAAGGGCAGTCATAATATCTCTCCGGCTGACGTACCAGTTCGTCCCGATGGGACAAGATCAAAGTACGCCCTTTCCGTTTTAAGTGAGTGAAGATCATCGTTTTCCCACACCCGGTCGGCAGGGCAATGAGATGCCGCCCGCTTTCGATAGCATCTAAGATATCCAGACATTCTTTCTGGTATGGACGGAAAGTGATCTCTTGTTTTTTCTGGTTTTTCACCGATATCTCTCCTTTCCTTTCTTATTTACTCATTCTCATATGGACATCTTAAACATTTTTCAAAATTTCTGTTTGTTTCCTTGCATTGATTATAGCCGAGCGCCGGTTTATAAATATAATCCCGAATGAAATACGGGTCAACCAAAGCATAACTTAATACCTGTGGATAAACCGGATTCACCCAGTAATCATTTTCTCATCTCCGGGAACCTCAAATAGGATATCAGATAAATATTCCAACGCATCTGCTTTTGTACGATTTACATCCACGCGCCCATAAGGGTGCGACAATTTTTAAAAAAATAAAACACGATTTATAGACAAAGAGATTTGGCAGGAGGTACCGAGTTAGTTGACATTATACTCTGTAAGCTCATACGGAATACCCTTTGATGCGTATTCCATTTTTTTTGTAAATGGATTATATGATTTAACACCATTTTTCCATAATTTTTGCATAGAAGGTGGATAATCGTAGAAAAAACGGTCAGCCACATTTAATTCGTAAACCGGTATCATAGTATCGAACAATACGCAAGCTAACAGCACAACCGAATTGTCCCTCACGTATGAACTTCCAGGTCCTTGTAAAATTTCAACCGAAAACAATTTTTTAATGTCTTTTGCAGCTATATCGTTCCATCTCCGACTAATCCTAGGCTTCTTGATCACCGTTGGGATTGTTTGATAATCTTTGAAATCACAATAATTTTCTGTTCCATTGCACCGATAAAAACAAACTTCCTTAGTGATGACAATCTGGTTTCTGATCAATTCCATAGCAACAGCGTAAATTTGCTGATCGACCAAAATGTATGTAAAATGTTCAGGATTCCATTTTTTTGAAACCATTTCTTTCGCTTCATTCAAAGATGTAAATCCTTTTTTAAGAGTATATGTAAGATCCATCACACAAGATTTTTTCAAATAATAATTATAATATGAAACTGTTATCGCCTTTGAATATAGTGGCATATATATCATCCCCTTGTCTTATATATTACATCCACGCGCCCATATAGGGCGCGACAATCTTTCACGAAATTAAACTACACAACTTTGCGGCAACCGCCGTATCCAATGATGCGATAGCAGCTAAGGCAACTGCCGCCGCCAGTACAAATGCTGCGGAAGAAAATAATTCTTTCCCTCCGGGATAGGATAACTTGTTTAAGACCGGTTTACTCTTTCTTTTGATCAACATGACACTCACCTCTTTCCTTTCTTCATCGGCTTCTTGCCGAATAACGTAAGTTGGGACGCCTGGCTCTCTGAGCGGAATTTGTCACGGGTCTCTAAGATCACGCCGACTGTGATCAGGATGGATGTTCCGGCAAATGATAATCGGGAAAGCCCGAAAACACCGGATAAGACACACGGGACTAAAGCGATCAGGCAGCAGGCCAATGCGCCTAAGCCTACCGTTGCGTTGATCTGCGTCTTCATGTACTCCACAGTCGGCTGTCCCGGGCGGACACCTGGGATAGTAGCGCCTGTTTTTTTAAAGTTATTGGCAATCTCCACCGGGTTCAGGATCATGCCTGTATAAAAATAAGAAAACCCGATGATAAGCAAAAGGTAGATCGGCACTCCGATGGAATATAACGGATGCGCCGCGTCAAACCAATGGGAGGAATCCAACATATCAGTGATCCAGAAGGATTTTCCAAACATCGCCGCGATCAGTGCCGGCATGGACATGATGGATGATGCGAAGATGATCGGGACCACACTGCCCGGACAGAGCTTGATTGGGAAGGTACTTTTCTGCGCAGAGATCTTTCCCTGTAATTTATTGGAATATACCACCGGGACCTTCCGCTCTGTCTTCTGCACGAAGACGGTGAAAATAAATAAAGCGAGGATGACTACAGCAATGAGGATACCCGCAACGACCGCAACATTCAGTTTCTTCCCGCTGATGAATCTCTGGTAAACGGCATACATATCAGACGGATAAGAAGAAACAATATTACATAACAAGATCAATGAGATCCCGTTACCAAATCCCTTTTTCTCGATCAGCTCTCCGGCTCCGACACAAATAAAAGCGCCTGCTGTCCACAAGATCACCGTGAGCAGGACCCACGGCCATGTAAAGGAGACCAAAAGCCCCTGCCGGCCAAACCCGACAGCAAATCCGACCGCTTCCACTACGGCCAGCACAGCGCCAGTGATAAGGGTGATCCGGTGGAAGATCTTTTTCCCGTAATCCCCTTCTTTTTGGAGATCGGAGAGATAAGGGATCACATTCGCCATCAGCTGTACGATGATGGAACCAGTGATATACGGGGTCACAGATAACATTGTGATCGAGATGTTCTGCAGTCCGTTACCGGCAAGCAGGTTATAAAGCCCGATCGCCGAATTCCCGGAAATCAGTTCTTTAAAATAATCCGGGTTCACACCGGGAGTCGGGATCCCGGCAAATGCCTGTACGACAAGTAACGTGATGATGGTCAGGAAGATCTTCTGTTTCCTGCCCCATGTTTTTTTCTGATACGCTTTCATCTTAAACCTCCGTTTCTATTTCTTATACTCATATCTCTTAATGACGACAAAACTTCGTCTAATGTTTTTCCTTCATATGAAGCAACTTCTTCAACAGCCCTTTTTATTTGTTTTCTATAATCTTCTACTGTCTGATTTAATGGAACAATAGCTTGATAGAATTCATCCCCGCAGTCTATCTGAAAGATTTTTATCGGGGATTGTTGCCATCCGGTATCCTGTAAATATTTACAAAATATTTCAGGATCGATCTGGTAGAACAAATTATCCCGAATCTCTTTTCTTTCTTCTATTGTTCCAGGGAGTGCTTCCTCATTGGATTTTTTTTGCACCATCCCTTTATCGGCACGCTGTCGCAGGTAGCAGTATATGATCGCCATCACATAAAGAAACCATATGCAGGCAACTGCACAAGGAATCGCGTACACCCATTGTTCGTCCAAAAATTCATCTGGCGTTATATCCATATCGAAGAAAGAGACATTCGGTGTCATGTCCTTACTCATATTTACAAATAATGTCCCTTTAGTGTTCACGGGAACCCCGTAATATACATCCCTTTCCGTATCGGAAATCTGAACAATTTTCAGTCTTTCCGTCGAATTTACATATCTAAAAACATCATTATCTACTGGAAACTTCAGATCATACATCATACAGTATGGAGCCACTTTTACCTGGGAATCTACCTCAATCCATTGGTACATGCCATGCCAACTCTCCGATTCAGGATTCAATGCATAGTTAAAAGGTGCATATCGATAATTTTCTCTCATCTTTACAATATAAACATATTCTCCATCGACATTAGGCATAGTGACAGGACTCTCTGTACGCAATGTTCCATACAAAAAGGTCGGTCCAGCATCGAGAGTATTCAATTCTTCTTCTGATTGAATGACTGTTGCATTCCTATAATCCTTTTTGATTTGTGGTTCCAGATGCCATATAACGATCGTCAAAAAACTCGCTAAAACAAGCCCTATAATCCCAAATACGATTGTTTTAAATACGATTGTTTTACTCAACTTTATTTTTTTTCACTTCCTTTCTACTTCGCAATTTACATTCATACGCCCATAAAAGATATGCGAATTAAGAATGATAAAACTTCCCCTTCTGTTTTTCCTTCATACAGAGCAACTTCTTTCACAGCCATTTTCATCGCTTCTTCGTAATCCCCTAATTTTCTGTCCAGTGGGATAGTTGCCTGATAAAGATCATTTCCCTTTTCTATCTGAAAGACTTTGATATCCTGCCGATCTCGTGGATATTGCTTCCATCCGGCATCCTGTAAATATTTACAGAATATTTCCGGGTCGATTTCATTGATTAAGTTTATCCGAAATGCTTTCCCCTTTCCCGGAGTTCCAAGGATGCCCGCGCCTTTATTCAATCTCCCTGGAAATCCTGGGAACAATGATAAATAGGGAACTTCTTTTTTCCTATTCTGCATATAAGTCCTCTTTTTAATAGTGTTCATAATCCTGATTGGATTTTCCTTGAGCTACCTTTTCTTTCCTTAATATTGGTAATTTTTCATTCCAACATTGAAGATCCATATAAGAGCTACTGCAATTCACATTGGAATCAACATATTATCTTGTCCCCTGATTTGTTTGATAAAAATAATAAACCACACCACACAAGAAATTATAAAACCAATTAAGTACACATATTTCATATGATCGCCCCTTTCTCACTTATTACTTATTATGACACGATTCTTTTAGTCATAAGCCATTACTGTTGTTTTGCGATTTTTCGGAATATATAGGCAAGGGGCTCGGTAATTCAATTACCGAATTAGTTGACATATACGACAAGACAACCACATATACAACTTATAGCCATAATCGACATTAACTCCCCACCGTAACACATAAGAGGAATTTCTTTTATATAACCGAACATGGTTAAAGCAATACCTACAATACCTACAATACCTACAATACCTACGATAATGATTCCGACTAAATTTACATCCACATACCCCATAAGAATGGGGTACGACTTAAAACATATTTATTTACATCCACGTACCCCCCACAAAAAGAGGGTACGACTTAAAAACATTGCCCACAAAGCTCATAAAAAACTTCCTGCAAGATCCTTTGTTTCTTCCTTAATATGCCGATTTCGTGAAAAAACGGCTCCGTCTCCATATAAAACTGCTGTTTTAGTTCTTTCGGGTAATCCGGCAATGTCAGTGAATCAAGGATACTCGGATGGATCCCGGGTGCATTGGAATCGGAATTTAAAAGCATCAAATTGCAGCTCCTTAATAAACAATAAAGGAAATACATATCATACTTCTCTTTCGGAAGGATCCTTGTCATGGTGCCGCTGGCCCAAAACGGACGGCTGGCATACATCACATTGTTTAAGCTGCCTTTTTTTGGGATAAGGATAGCTTCCTTTTCCGGCATGGATTCAAAGGTGCCGCCAGTAATGCCGCCGGAATTATAGATCGGTACTGGGCCTCCGGTATCTTTTCTCCCTTTGCCTGCTTTACGGACAGCAAGCTCCGATAAAGGGACTGTCCCAACCTGTGCAGAAACCGGAAAAAGATTCGCAAAGCGCTCCCTGGCATATTGGTCTAAGATCATTTCTTTTTTATATGCAATGGCATAGCTCTCATAAACCGGCGCCAGTTTTTCCACAATAGCATCCTGATCAGCCCGGTCGGTATGCGGCAGCGGGATCGCCTGCAGCTCCCTTGCCCCGACCACGTTCCGTGTACTGCCAGCGCAGCTTGCCTGGATGAACGCCTGAAAACGGGAAGAAAGTGCATAATACTGGATGTATTTTGGGTTATCCTTTTCAATATGAAACCGGATCAGGAAACTGGCAAAAGACAATTTTCCATCTGCCGGGTCATACAGATAGCTTTTGAACATATGGTTCCCGACCCTGGCAAACAGGATATCCCCTTCTTCCAATATCGGAGCGTCACCAGAACAGGCCAAAGAAACTTTTTTAAGCTGGCCCATCTCTGTGATATCAGAGATACGGATACATGGCTGTCCTGCACCGGAATGTAATTTTTCACTGGTTCCGCACCCTACATAACTTTCCATCAGCCCACCTCCTCATTGTTTTTAGGAAAAGAATCCAGAAGATATTTCAATTTCTTATCCCAGTACATTTCCTGCTCCATCAAAGATGTTAAAGACGCAGCGTACCGTCTCTGTTTCTCTTCCCATTCTTTTGCATTGATAGATTCCCGTCCCGCAAACAGGTCCATATACCGTCCCGGAAGGAAAGAACAGCCTGTCTCGCTGATCTTTTCTATCGGCACTGCACAATCTATCTTCATCAGAAATCGTTTCACGATATCATCAGCAACATCATCCCCTAATACCGTCCGTTTGACATTCCCCCGCTTCTCCAGATGCCCTTTTTCAGATACATCCATAAACGCCACGGTATCACAGCCAAATCGGTCTAAAAACATAACGGCTACTTTTGTGCCAGTATTTGCAAACGTATTTTTTGGCATGACCAAGATTCCCTGAAGCATCCGGTTTTCCGTGATATATCGACGGATGGCCGACTCAATGGCCCCCATTGTAGAGAGGAAGTTCAACGGCACGACAATGGCAGCCTTTCCATCTGGGGCGAGTGTCTGGATGACATGCTGGATAAAACAAAGATAGATGCTCATGGATTCCTTCTTTTTCACTGGCACAACAGGGACGCCCCAAGGAAACCGCCCGCTTTTATCAAGGTCATCCCGGATAAAAGAAAAGTCCGTCTTGAAAGGCGGGTTGGACACGATATAATCAAATGACCCGGAAAACGCCGGGGTTGATAACGTGTTCGCCCGTTCTGTGACCCCTTTTGCCTGGTTTAAGATCAGGTTCAGCTGCAACAGGGACATGGATTTATGGGAAATATCCTGTGCATAGAGCGTCGGCTGTTTGAGCCGCCGTTGGAGAGAAAGAAGCAGTGTCCCGGTACCGGCAGATGGATCGTAGATCCGCAGGCCATCACGAATATCTTTTCCATCATTGGTCAAAATCCGTGAGATGATCCCGGATATCTCCATCGGGGTATAATATTCTGCATACCGCCCACTGGCCACGTTATAATCCTGGATCAGGTATTCAAATAACTGTCCAAAAAAGTCGCCGCCGGACATTGGGATCGGTCCCGCTTCTGAAAAGATCGTTTTTATATTTTTGGAAAAAGCGTCCCTGTCCGATGCATCCACATAATCTATGATCGGGGTCAATAACCCTTCTTTGCAGAGTATTTTGTTCTCCGGATATGTATTGATCCTCTGGAAAGTTTCGTTCAACCAATCAGGATCATGTCCTGCGTTGTCGATCAAATCCTTTTCTTCCATATAGATCCCGCCGGCCGATCGTTGTTCTTCCGGAGAAAACCTGTCATTTAACAGCTTATAAAGGAAGAGATTGCGTACAACCTCTTCCTCGGATGCCTGATTGGATAAACCATATACATGGCATAAACCTTTGATCCTGTCAATAAAACCATAAATATCCATATACAACCCCCTCTTTTTTACACAGCAACGCTCGTTTTCGTTTTTGGTTCTTTGATCACAGATTTTCCATTGGTTTCCCTCGCTTTTGCCAGGAACATAGACAGCGGGATAGATAACAGCATCAGCTGGAGGATCAGCATCCCGTCAGCCACCAGTTCCCCGGAGGAAAGCATCCGTTCTTCATCAGAATATTTTTCTGCTCTTTTCCCTTTCCACATCTGCGGATAGATCAATGGGGTGGAATCCTGTGCAAATGTCCGGAAAGAAGCAAGGACTACATTTACAAAAGGGACAAAATCCGTTTCCGGATGGATGCTTTCTTTATGGGACGGATCTTTTAATACGAAAAGGTAATCCGTAAGATAAAACCCATGCTGTTTTGCCAACCGTTCGATCCGTTTCATTTCATCTACGCTCTCGATCTCCCGTACAGAAAACGTCTGGGAATGGATAGAATGGATATTTTCCGGGAAAAATAACTGTCTCCGTAAAATATCAAAAAAGCTGCTGGATACCAAAAAAGTATTGACTAAATTAAAAACTTTATCTAAATCATGCATAACAAAAACTCCTTTACTATTTTTTCTTGACGAATGAACTTTCTTTTGCCCATTGCCGGTTCTTTTTTGTGTTTTCTTTCCGGAACTGTATATAATCTGCTTTTTTTTCACAGATTTCCTTACAAGTATCTCTTTCCGGACATTGAAAACATGGATATAACATTGTCTTACTCCTTCCTTCTACTCTGATACGATAATAATTTAGGGTGTCCGATTGCTTTCAGTAACACCTCTTTTTCCAAGGGGCTTGCATCCTTTGCTGCTTGCCCCGCATGGTAAACTGTCATAAAATTTTCATACTGTGGGTTGATACCCTTCCTTACCAGATAATCCGCAAACCCATGGTAAGCGCTTTCCAGGCTTTTATCCGGGTATACGACTAAAACGCAGTATACGTACAAGTCGGATAAGTCACCTAAGCTAACATCACGCATATATTTCACATCCTTACGCATATAGGATAAAACTTTCGGAAACAAAAATTTTGTTTCCCTGCATAGTTAATATGCAAAAAAGAAAACTCTTCATTAAAAAAAAAGAACCTCCTGGGAGATTCTTTTTTTGCGTCTACGGTTCACAAATGGCGGTCCTGCCTGTTATTTTTCCTGCGGTTATTTTTCTGGTGGATATATTTCCAAACCTGGCGCCGCCGCTTTGCAAAAGGTCGATCTGCCTTTCCTATACTTTGCGTATGCTGGTCATCGTGTTCGTCGATAGAATGAAATTCCGTTCCATACGGGACAGAAATAAATTCGCCATTTTCTTTCTCAACAACAAGAGCATCTTCTTCACAGCTGATAATCCTGCCAGAAAATATATTTCCATTATATTGAAAAAACATTTTGCACTGCGATACGGCAAACATCTTTATGATCTGTTCCAGCCTGTCAGATTTTTCACACATGTTATCACCTCACCCGTTTTACTTAATTTGAAAAAACGAAAAAATCTCCTCCCAAATGGGAGGAGAAAGGTATCTTATTGTCCGAAAAACTGTTTGAACTGTCCTGCGCCATATTGCCCTTCCGTCAGGGCGATGATCTCCCCGATGGAATACAATTCCTTTAATTTTCCAAGGCTATCCACAAACGCCTGTGTTCCCTGTCGGCAAGCACCGGTGATCACACGGTACATGGTGATTGCCTCATCGGACGTTAGTTCGCTGTCTAACGTCAGACCGCTGTACTGTTCTGCCCCACGGTCTTTCGCAGCCTTAAACCGCAGGTCCTTTAGAACTTTTTTGTAAAGCGAAAAAGCGGGAATCACCCGCTTTTTCTACATCTTGTACATATCTATGATTACGAATTGTAATATGATAACTATGTGTGCTTTGTTTACATCCACGCGCCATATAAGGCGCAACAATTTCTTAAAAAAGTGAACTATTCAGTAATTGAATTACCGAGGAATTCTTCAAAAATAACTTTGCACAGGAAACCGTTCCCTCTTATATAAACGATATGTTCCTGTGCCCTCTTTTACCAGGATATGGAACGGACTGGCAAAAGCGAACCCATTTTGGTCGCATCGGAAGATGATTTCTTTTGCTTTCTTTTCTTCAATCTTTAGCTGTTCCCATAATTTCCAAACAGCTTTTGATTTTACTTCCTGATCCAGTCGCTGTTCTTTTATCAATGCATTTTTTATGAGATATAGGTCATTTTTTAATGCATTTGAGTAGAAATTGCCATCGGTCCCATCCCTACCTAATATTTCATCAATGAAATGGACAGGATCAACAGCATTGATGATACATTGCCGGGGAAATTCTCTTGATAATAGAGGGAGGCTGTCAATGACAGCCTCAACGGAGCGCATCGATCAACTCCAAGTTTTCTTCCGGGACTTTTACCGGATTTTTTCCAAAATCTGCCGGAAGTTCCCCTTGGTTCAGATTCTCTATTATTCCCAGGGCTTTTGCCGGATGGCAAGAACTGCAGTATATGATCTTGTCATGCCCGCACTCCCGGACAAGGACTGTGATAGTTCCTCTGGCATTCCAGTATGCCTTGTAACGGAATTTCCCCACCTGTTTATCAGATGGCAGGTACTCTTCCCTCCATGACTCCCCAAAAGCGTCCAAAAACGGGTTTGCTGGCAGGAATCTTGGTTGGATGCTTTCGCCTTTCATAGCCGGTTCATATTTTGCCCGGTAATCTATCTTATAATGTAGTATGAACCATAAGACAGCACAGACAGCCGCTACCTGGATTGGTAACGTAAACACATCTATAAGATGCGCTATTGTGTAACTCAAATTGTCATAGACAACCTGATAAAACAGCAGGATTGCGGACAAGACCGCTATCAGGCAAAGCCCTTTCATCACATTTCTTTTTACTTCTTTTGCTTTCATAATAGATCCTCCTTTGGTTTGTTTTTTAAGTCAGACCTAATTTGGAAAGCAAAATGGAAATTATTTTAAACCACGTTTTTTGCGGCATACCCTCCGTCTGTCATGTTTTCCCTTCTTGGGGCTGTCTACACAGGCAAGGATACTATATCCATAAGCAGCCAATATCCCCACTCTCAGAGAAAAGGAAAGGGTCCAATCTTGCCACAGGGCAATGCCAGCAATGGCAATAAACAGAAGAGCTGATGCGGGCCACTTTTGATGCCAATCCCTCCTCCAGTCAGACAAGAGTTCTTCCCTCGGTCCGTCTTCCAGGAACTCCCAATTTAACCTTTCCCACCACAGAAACTCGGAGAGTATCATGGCAGCCACCCAGAGGAGGGTATAAAGCCCAATTATCTTCAAGATGTTAATGATCATCCTTAATCACCTCCTCGATCAGACGCATATATTCTTTATAGATGAAAAGTTCCTTATGCCGTTTCCAACTGTATTTCGTTATCATTTTATAAAAAATGAACATGGCGGAAATCCATATGCCGAACAAAGCAATAATTATACAGCAGAATGGGATGTTCCCCGCACCCCGTAAAAACGTATCAAACGCATTTGCAACAAATCCTGTAAAAACAAGCGTGCACAGGGAATATAACAGTTCTCCCATCCCCTTCTCATGGCGGACATCCTCTATCCTCTTCCTGGCCCATGCCATGTTCAACGCCAGTTCTTCCTTGCTCATTGCCAAAAAAGACTCCTTATGATAGTCCTCCCATTTCCTTTGATGTGATTTTTGCCATCGCTCCTTTGGTGGATGGAATTTCCAAAAGGAAAATATAACCCTCACAGCATGTCTGTCTGTAGAGCTGTACAACTGCACTGGCATAAGTTTGCGAAGTTTGTGCATCTCTTTCTTATTTTTTATCCATTTCCGAAATGATTTCATTATACTCCCCCTTATTTGTTTTCTTCATTATACAAAAGGGAAAAGATTTAAGAAACCATTTCGAAAATATTTATTATATTAAAGAAAAAAAGGGAGGTACCCCATGAAAGAATCGGTTTTACAATTCGTTTTATGTAATTTAGCTGTTATTCTGTCTTTCATTGCTTTTTTTTGGCTTATTCAAAATAGGATCGCTGCTTTTTTCTGTGTGAACATTTTCTTTTTTATAAGTTTATGTATGCTCTTTTTTTTGTGACATATCGTATCCACGCGCCCTATATAGGGCGCGGTGCAGGTCATTTAAGAATAAGATTTTCAATATTTTTGATCAGTATAGTTGCCTTCCCAGTCGCAGCATCTGTCTGTACTTCAAAATTTGCCCGTTTGTCATAGGTATCCATCGGAATAGAAATCTCAATCCCGGAATCCGTAATAAGTACCTGCTTTTCCAATTTTTTGAGGGTGGACGGGTTATTGACACTGAACGTATCGAACTGCAGGTCATACTGTTCCATCTTTTCATCGAATTCTGTTCTTTTATCAGCATCCTTCCCGAACAATTCTTCCCCGATCTTTTCAACATCGAACTGTCCCTCTTCCTGGTACAAATGGCGCAGCCTGCTCTTTGCATCCATTTTCTTCTTGATATCTGTGCCATCGTATTTATTGGAAATTGCATTGATCGTTCGGTCAACGACCGCCAGTTTCTTTTTCGGGGCCATGGATGTATGGCATACAAGGAACAATTCAGAAAGATAAAACGTTTTTTCCCCGTTGATCTCATATCTTTTTTCCAAAAGGTTGATATGGAGATCCGTCAGGTTGATGACGATAGCTTCCGGGATGCGGGTTCCGGAGGCCGGCAGGGCGCTCGTTTTAACAATATCGGTGTGCGTATCTTCCAGAGAATGGGTATAATTGGACTTATAATTCATTTTCAATAATGCTAAAAAAATAGTTCCATTTGCCTGAAAAGATACTGTCAACAGATCTGCCGCCGGGATATCCAGTCCTTGTCCCATGATGGAATACAACTTTTCGGCCAGCTTCCGGCTTACTGATAAAAAAGACTGCTCATCGGACTCATTAAGCCCTTTTAATATGGAATAAACAGCGGATGTATCCGGGTTAAACTCACAGTTTTTTGTATCATCACTAGAGACGATCTTAAAAATATGTCCCCGGATAAAATCATACAGATCCGGTCCGGGATCCAACAGCGAGTCCGATAAACTTAATACACCATGTCCCGTATCCAAAATATAGAGGACGGTTTTTCTTATAACGATATCATCTTTCGAAATTGATTGTTTTGTGCTCATATAAAGATCTTCCTTTCCTACTTTTTTTGTTTTCTTTTAATTTGGGAAAAATCAAAAAATCCCCTCCCGAATGGGAGGGGACGTGTCTTACCGTATAAAGAAATTCTTAAACTGACTTGCGCCATACTGTCCTTCAGTTAAAGAAATTATTTCTTCAATAGAATAAGATTTCTTCAGATTTCCCAGGCTGTCCACAAATGCCCGTGTCCCCTGTCGGCATGCACCGGTGATCACGCGGTACATAATGATCGCTTCATCAGGCGTTAGCTCACTGTCTAACGTCAGATTGCTGTACTGTTCTGCCCCACGGGATTCTATCTCCTTAAACCGCAGGTCTGCAATACCATCCCGGATCGTATCGCAGTGGGCATAATGGGTTCCGTCAGAGACGACATTCCGCCCTTTGATCTTGCCGACATAGACATCATATTTCCCGAAGGTCTTCTTATTGGATACATGGGTCAAGATACCATCTGCATAAAGGTACCGTCCAGGAACATAATCCCCTTGCCGCAATGGGATTGGGGATCTACAGATTTTCTCATTCCAGTAAATATCCCTACCGACCGTCAATCCTTCCGGCAGTTTCGTGGTCTCGGTATAATCCATATAAAGATTTCCACCGACCGTCAGCCTTTCTGGCAGCTCAGTAATTCCAGTATATCTTATATCAAGGCTTCCGCCGACCGTCAGCCTTTCTGGCAGTTCAGTAATTCCAGTATATCTTATATCAAGGTTTCCGCCGACCGTCAGATCTTTCGGCAGTTTCTTGATCCCGGCATGTCTCATATCAAAGCTTCCGCCGACCGTCAGCCCTTTTTAAAAGAATAGCCATCCAGGCACGCATATTGTTTCTGTTAAAAAAAAGAAACAGGGGGTATCCTATCATGGAACATATCATGCGTAAAGAGGCTTCTTTATTACTGAAGATCACTTTCGTTGCTACATTATCGGCACTTTTTATATCAAAGCCAGTTTCAGCTTCCGGAGTGACTACTTTCCATACAGAGACAAACGTGGAGACAAAAGAGCGGATGAAAAAACGGGATAAAAAAGCGAAAAAGACACGGGTAGTGAAAAAGAAAGAATATGATTCCTATACCAAAACATATCCCGGTGCGATCAATACAGTATCAGTAAATGTAAATAAAAAGACCGTGAAGAAAAAGTATCTGAAAAAAGGGAAAAAGAAGGTACATATTGTAGTAAAGACTATAACAAAAACAACGACTAAGACAGAATCTGTCCTTTCTGAGCGAAAATACTATTCTTTGTCAGAATTAAAAGGTATACTGCCCTTCAATATTTATCAAGCGTTCATAGACAGGAAATTTACGTTCATGTTAGTGGACCCGGGGGACCTGGGAAGTGCCAGCGGCTACTTTTCAGCAAAAAAGCGATGTATCCAGGTTGTGAATGGGCGCAATACCCTCTCTACTATCTTACATGAATTCGGGCATTTTGTGTCTTATGCATCTGGAAATACATGTTCCCTTCCAGATTTTTTAAAGATCTACCAATCTGAAAAAGCATTATATAATGGAGGTACATATGGGAGGTCTTCCGCTTCCGAATATTTTGCGGAAAGCTTTAAAGAATACATCGCAAACCCAACAGTATTGAAACAATCGCGCCCCAAGACGTATGAAGCAGTTAAAGCGGCGGTAGAAAGAATCGGATAGCAAAGAAAGGCGAGACTATTTGCTTAATGATTCATAGCTTTCGCCCATTAAGGGTATATATGATCGGGCGCATTAATTGCAAAAGAAAAGCGGAATAAAATTCCGCTTTTCTTAAATCATCTCTGCAATTGAAGATCTCGCTTTTCCAGTGTTTCTTTTAATGTTTTTACAGAGATATTTAATTTCTTTGCTGTCTCTTCATCGGAAAGGCCAAATTCTTTGCACATGGTAATCTTTCCGATTAATTCTCCAACCTTCATACCGTGTTCCATGCCACGCTCCATGCCACGTTTTACTCCTCTTTGTTCGAGTCTTTCTGCTACATCACACATATTTTTGACCTCCTCCCCAGCATCGGTTTTTAAGATCTCCGCATACCGATTATCTTGCGACAATACGGACAGGAGTTTTAATACTTCATCCACATGTTTGATCACTCGTGGATCATCCGGTACATAATTCTTATTCCTTCTTGTTTCTACAAAATGTCTGGCAACGATACCGAAGTCACTCTGGAACATCGCAAGCTGCTCATCAGTCAGCCAAGCGATATCGTATACAAAGATCCGGTAGTCATTGACATATTCATCCAAGTATTCTGGGATATTTAACAGTTCCTTAATGGAGAATGGATAATTCCATCTATGTTTTATCCCAAAATGCAGGACCATTGTAATCACCGGGATTGGCTTTTGCTCTTTTAAGAGCTGCTGCCGGTAAGATGCCCCGTCATAACCGATGACCCGGAATGGCATATCCCTCTCTGGTTTTGTCTGGTTCTCCAGCCCAAATAAGGAAAACCGGACACCATACTGCGTCCAGTACTTGGATACGTCCCGTTCCTGTTCATGCAGCTTCCCCGTATCTGCTTTGTACTGGGAAATAGCAGATGCCGGCTGTAATTCGTCTGGATCAATCCGCTGTTCTCCATGGAACAGTAATACATTGACGATATCAGCAAATACATCATTATAGTCTGCCAATATCTTTTCTGCCAAATCTTTTTCTCCCATTAGTTATCATTCCTCCTTCTTTTTGTTTATTACAAAAATAATATGCCGGAGGGCGCATATTATTTTTTTGAGAATGGATTTCTTTTTTGTACGGATATTATAGCACAGATTATATTATTTTTCTAGCAAAGAAAGAGCGGAGTATGTGTCAAGTAATCATTGGCACTTTTTCTTATTTATTGATGTCAGTTTACTTTCTCTATTTTCAGATAATTATTCAGGAACTTCTTCCACCTTCTTTTTTATCCTTTTTTTAGCAGAACGCTCTTTCCAAGGCTTTTCTCGATGCTGTCCGCATCGCGTCCAGGAGCGGCATATGGTGCGTGATGATATCCACATACGGATCCCCTTTCCCGTCTTTCTTTGGTGCTTTTGCTGCGCTCAGCGTCTTGACGATCTCTTCCATACCCATGGTAAATACCACGCCATCCGTATATCGTTCTATCGTATCGATCAGTTCCCGGTTTTCTTTCCGGTATAGTGCCTTCGCCATGTTATTCGCGCCATTGACAGACCATCTCATCCTCCGGTGCTTCATCCGCAACGTGATCGCCGTACAGTTCTGATTTTCCTGTACCCCCATATTTTTATAGACGATCCCTTCCCCGGCTTCCGGAAGTTCTATCCCTCTCTCCTGATACGGCAGGAGTCCTTCCCGGTTATTCCAGAGATACTGGTACAATTCTCTCGCCTTTTCGCTTCCTTTCTCTGCTGCATCATCGCTTTCTATACTGTCCGCGTAGATCCGGATATATTCCAGCATCTTATCTACTTCCTTCTTCTCCAGAAGCTCTTTGATCCGTTCCTGGGCTTCTGCATCCCGGATCTTCCCTTTGATCTCCTTATAGATATGAAACCGGTCCAGCTGGAAGATCACTTCTGGATCATATGCCTCTTTGATCCAGCTTCCTCCATCTCCGTTCAGGATACGCTGCTGGATCTCATCCGCATCATAGACCTTTTCGATCAACGCTTCCCGTTTTTGGTGGAACAGGCCGCTTTTCTCCATCCCGGCCAGCATCTTCTTGTTTACCAGGCGGCTCCTTTGGGTGTTGTCCGCGTCCCATCCTTCATACATCGTAAAAACCTTCATTTCCTGTTTCGGAGCCTTCTTATGGCTGGGATCCTGCATCCGCAGCCATACGCCATCCATTTCTTCAAAAAGGATCCCGATTGCCTTTGTCCCTTCCGCCCGGCCTGTTTCCATCTGCTGTACCGCGTATTCTTCTTCTTTGCTGATCCGTTCTCCCAGCCGCTGCATCAGGTTCCAGACACCTCCATGGCTGATCGTCTGGCCGCAGGTATCGCTTATCACATCCGCGCTGACGCGATAAGGGGCCTCCGTTACGGTCAGGGCGATCTTTTCTGCAAGGTTTGTGGAGATCAGCCCGATCTTTTCCATCTGCATTGCCTGATCCAACAGGTAAACATGTGCCGCTTTGCCATCCTCAGACTCTGTCCGATAGACCCTCCGGGAGTATTCAACCTCCCCATATACGGTCTTGATGGAAGTATCCCGCTTTCCCTTGTCTCTGTATGCTTTTTTATCCCGATCCCTTGCCAGCTCATCATCATAGTTTTCCAGTATCGTCTGGGTGATCAGCCTGCCCAGCTCGCAAACATAAGCAAAAACTTTTTGCTCCAGGGTCTTGAAAGATACCAGCTTTTCTTCTACAATAGATTTCATCATGCAGTCTCCTTTACGTGTTTTGTTTCGCAACTAACATCATAAAGAAAAACTGTATGATTGGGAAGCAGGGATTTTCTCTGCTTCTCTTTTTATTTAAAAATAATTTCTATCTTTGCCAATGATAATTATACACTAACAAGAGCGGAGCTAAAGCTCCGCCCTTTCACATATTATTTAACTTTGATCGTCATTGTCGCCTTTTTATTGCTTCCATCTGTCGCCATGGCAGTGATCTTGACCTTCTTTCCCTTAGCGGCTTTTGTAGTCTTTACTTTTCCGGATGCGGATACTTTCGCATAGGATTCATTACTGCTGATCCATTTGATCTTGCTATTGGCTCCTTTGGTCGCAATAGTTCTAACTTTCAGTTTGAGGGATTTGCCCGCTTTCACTGTCTTAGCGCCGGATACCGTCACTTTCTTGACAACACCTTTCATCCCTTTGATCTTATACGATGCTCTCGCACCGCTGGCGGCTGTGGCTGTGATAACGACATTTCCCTTTTTCTTTACTTTTACAACACCGTTCTGGTCCACTGTGGCTACCTTCGGGTTACTGGAAGTCCAGGTGATCCGCTTGTTGGCAGCGTTCGCCGGGAATACTTCTGCTGTAAGTTTCATCTTCTTTTTCACAGCGATCTTATTGGAAAGCGCAGAGAGCGCGATCCTCTGTACTTTTACATCCGGTTTTGCGAGTTTCGGGATGCTCTCGGTGCGGGTAGTGCCACAGCCTGTACAGGTATATGTCTTTGTTCCTTCGGCATCATAGGTCGCTGCTTTCGTCACTTTGCCGGCATCCCATGTATGGGCGGTCTTTGCGATCGCGGCACCAGAAGAAATCTTTTCACCGCAATCTTTGCAGTAGGTATCCCCAGTATAGCCTTCCTTCTGGCAGGTAGCCGCCTTTGCATTACGGATTTCTGTATTGGAATGGCCCATTGCCGGGATCACTTCCTGCTTGGTGAGCATTTCCCCGCAGACGCTGCATTTGACGCCATCTGTCCGCCCATCCTTTGTACAGGTTGGGGCGTATCCTTTTACAGTGGCTTCTGTGTGTGGAAGCTTTTCGATCGCCTGCTCCCCTTCTTTAGAATATGTCTTTCCTTCAAATTCAACACTTGCCATATAAGAGAGGATGCCTTCTTCCGCGCAGGTTGCTTCTTTTTTGACCTCTGTCTGGATATCAGCGTCTACCTTTTTTGCAAATCCGCAGACACTGCATCGCAAGATCGCTTTTTTCTCCTCAATCTTAAACTCCGGTTCAAAAGAATGTGGTAATGCATTTACCCAATCAGCTGTATAGGTATCCCCACATCGGGAACAGGTATATGTCGTATATCCGTCTTTGTCGCAGGTCGGTTCTGTGACTGTCGCCACATAATCATGATCCAGCTTTTCTACAGTGACCGTTTTACTGTCCTTTGCTTCCGTGCCGTCTGAGAATGATCCCGTTGCAGTATATACCGCCTCTCCTGCTGTGGTACAGGTCGCTCCTTTGCTTTCCACTTTCACAGAAAGAGTGATCTGGTCTTTATGGGTTTGATCATTGAGGCACTTCCGTTCAGCCGTACAAGAATCACCATCCCATGTATAAGTGATATCGGTATTCCAGGTATGTTTTGTACCATCTACCGGGACCGTTTCCGTATACGTACCCTGACAACGGGAACAGGTAAATTTCTTTTCCCCTGTTTCCGTGCAGGTGGCTTCTTTTGTCACTACGCCGTTATCATAGGAATGGTCTAAGGCAGGGATCTCTTCCGTCTTTGTATTCCCGCAGACAGAGCAGGTATAAGTTTTTACACCTTTTTCTGTACAGGTCGGTTCCGTGGTGACCACGCCATTATCATAAGAATGTCCGGTTGCTGGAATCGTTTCACCAGAAGCGATCTTCTTTTCACAATCTGTACAATAGGTATCACCTGTGTAGCCATCTTCTTCACAGGTAGCTTCTTTTGCATCACGCACTTCTGTGTTCTGGTGTCCAGTCGCCGGGATGCTCTCTCCCTTTTTGATCACTGTCTTACAGTCTAAACAATACGTATCTCCTGTATAACCAGCTTCTTCACAGGATGCCTCTTTTTTATCCCGGATCTCTGTACGTTGATGGCCGGTCGCTGCGATCGTTTCTACTTTTGTCTCACTGCACACACTACAGGTATATGTCTTTTCGCCGTCTTCCGTACAGGTCGCTGCTTTAGTGACGACACCTTCCCCGAAGGTATGGTCCTTTTTCGGGATGACTGTGCCGGCAGCGGCAACGTTCTGGCAGTCAAGGCAATAGGTATTGCCGGTGTACCCTTCTTCTTTACAGGTAGCTTCCTTCTTATCTCGAATTTCTGTATTCTGGTGGGTACAGGACGGATCAGAGAGGTTATAATCTGTTTCAGAAATATAAAAATCTTTAATCTTGTTTTTGTCTGCTACAACATGGGAAGGATATGTTTTCCAATTATATGGAATAGAACCCCTTTCTCCATTCAAAGCGAAAAGGAATTCCCCATTAGTTGGATCTGTATGATAGTAGATACCATTGATATTTACAACATTCCATGCATGGTTTATGCCAGTTCCGCTCATATCAAATGTTTCTTCTTCTTCAATATATTTTCCAGCATTTACTAATTCTGTAACATCATTTGTACCTAATAAATATCCTTGGATGTAATAACACGGAATACCTACCGACAAAGTAAGATACTGGAAAAGTCTAGCCTTTCCTGCACACACAGCTCCACCTTCTATTAATGCACTGTAAGCACTTTGGTCATCAGTGATCGAAATCCCATTGATTGGAGTTCCTGTGGATGCATATCTAACATCATCTTTTACATATACATGAATGGCTTTTAATTTTTCAACATCTGTTTTTGTCGATAAATCCAAGGAATCCAAAACTTCGTTGGCTTTATCTTTAAAATTTGCGTACTCCTCTTCACTATGCACATGCTTTGCGCGGTAGATAAACGTACCTGTACAAATACCATTTGTGTTTTTAAATGAATTGACAAAAACGCCACCACTTGATTTTACTTCAGTAAACATCATTTGCCCTTCATCGGGGTTACCAGTTTCTGCATATAAAGCGTTTGGCATATCCAGTTTATATTTAGATGTTAAGGTATTCCCATTTGTAATGGTATCCGATGGGAACGATATAGGTATCGTTACGGCAAAATACTTATCATTATCTTCCCTGTGTAAAAAGATCTTCCTTAAATATTCACATAATTTCTGTACAGAATCTTCATACGAATCGAAGGTCTGTTTCGGGCAGATATAAGATAATTCCCCGGTATCTTTTACCCCATCCCCGTCATCATCGTAGATATTCTCATAAAATTTCGTCTCTACCCCTTCCAGGATATCCTCAGTCTCCTGTCTGGTCTCCACGGCCGCTGCCTGCACAAATGCCGCTCCCGGGGAAGAGAACGCTAACCCAACTGCCAGACAAAGGGCTGCCGCCTTATACAATGTTTTTCTCATGTGAAACACATCCTTTCAATTGATATTGTGCCATTATTATACGAAAAAGGAAAATAAAATTTTTGTTTCCCTGCGGTTCTTACAGTTCTAAATCGTCCCATTCCTGTACCTGGCGGTTTCGTTCCTCCCGTTCCTTTTGCTTTAATTGGGATTCCAACTGGTCTCTTTGGACTCTAAGGGAAATATTCTCGGAAAGCAGGCGATCTTTCTCCATCAGCAGAGATTTTCTTTCTTCTGTCATCTGCCGAAGCTGCTGGGATTGGTCTGTGTTCATTTGTACCAAAGCCTGGATGTTTGCGATCATCTTTTCCGTATCAACACCCCGCTCCTTCACCTGTTTTTGCATCTCAGACATCCGGATAGATTCATCCGATAAGTGCTGTAGTGTTTCCTGGTTCTTCTCAGTCAGGGACGCCAGATAAGAGGTATGCTCTTTCTGTGCTTCGAGAATGGAATTATGTTCTTCCGATAGCTTATCATACCTTTCCGATAAACTGGAGTGCTCTTTCGACAGGTTATTATGCTCATTTTCTTCGTCCTTCCGCCCTCTGATATGCGTAAATATCACAGATAGCAGTGTACCGACAAATGCAAATATCGCCGCTATGATTGTTGCCATACTCAACCCCTCCTGATAAAAACTATAAAACGTGATAAAGTATAGCATAGCGAGAGAAATGGTTACAGGTATATTCATGGCGAACTCCTTTCTTTTCTTGCGTAATGAAATGGTTATGCCATTAATATGCAAAAAAGCGGAGCATAAAGCTCCGCTTTTGAAATAAGAATGATTTTCTTTTAATAGTTTATCCATGTCCCAGTAAACCAAGGATTACATGTATAATCCTCACCTCCCCAATTGCCCAGTTTTCCAAGATAACAGATTATTTTTCACAATTATACCAAAAATGCAGCCAAAAAGCCATTTTCCAGACGAATATCTTTTATCGTATGTTTTGTTTATAAATCCCTCCGTCTGAAGTATTGTACGATTCATTTGTTTTTATCTTTTTCTAATTGACTGATAAGTTTTTCCAGATATTCATTTTTCTTTTCTAAACGCTCATATTTTTCATTGATCATTTTATTTAATCGGGAATACTGATTCTCATAGTCCGATCGCATAAGATCTAACAAGAAAATTATGATGTATACTGACACAAAGAATGTTAAACCCATTACAAAAGCTGTCATCATAGACGCACCAAGAAAATAATAACTTGTTAACGCAAGAATGATACACGGCAATACAGTAGCAAGAGCCAAAGACGACATATAATCACACTCCTTATCAAAAAATCTACATTTTTAATATGCCAAAAGCGGGGACATGATTCCCCGCCATCTCAAAAAGAAACTTATTCTCTTTTATCGACTTCGACCAAAAAATACGTTTCCCATTAATCTCTATTTCTTCAAAATTTCCCATGAGCTTACCTTCTGGGACAACGAGTTTGACTAACGCTGCTCCCTTCTTTTTATTTCGAAAAAAAAGCAATTTAAGACCATCATGATCGCGGTTAAAATACTTAATGTGTATATAAATGTAATTAACAATGTTAATGGAAAGCTGTACCACCACATAAACAATTCCTCCTTCATTATTAGTGAAAAAATTTACAATAACATCCAAGCATAGTACGATGCGAAAAGCAAGCATAGGCATAGCACATTTATAAAAAGATATCGCAAGATTGCTACCGTTTTCACTTGCCCAAATATAAATGAACAAAAAGAATAACGTGCCATATACTACAATGGATATTAACCCGAAAACTTTTTTTGTTTCGAATCGGTTCTTAGATTGTCCGAATAACCATTCAAAACTTTCAATCAAAGAGGACACTAAAAACAACAAACAGAAACCACAAAAAGCTTGAAAGTTTTCGTTGGGATCATTTTCCAGTATCAGGAAAAAATTAATAACATTTAAAAGAAATTTGAAAAATTCATCACAAAACAAAAGTGAATTCTTATTGATATGCATATTCTTATTCCTCCCTGTTGGGAAGTATAACACAGAAGAGAAATAAATTCACATATTTTCCTTTTTTAACTTCATATAATTTACAATCTGGTAAAAAACACGCCCCTTTCACGAGTCAGGATGTTTGAAAGGGAAGTCTTCTATATCCTTATTTTTTAACTGTTTAATATAGTCAGCGATGAACAAAATACTGCCAAATCCCCAAAAAAGAATCCACAAAACAAAGATAATAAGAAGAATAGGGTTATTCCACCACATTCCTACTCACCTCCTTCTTCGTTATGCCTTTCGTCTATCGCATGGAAGGCAACTTTGATGATAAAACATATGATTAAAGCGATACTTAATGGAACAACGAGACCCTGAATAAGCGCTATAACAGCACTTTTGGCGATAGCAATATCATAAGCGTTATAAGATGCATTTAAAATTAACATGCAAATCCTCCTTTTCCCTTGAGGTCGGTCAAGTTTTGTTTTTAATATGCAAAAAAGCGGAGAATCGTGTCCCCGCTTTTAATTTAAGAATATTATTCTTTTTAATAGTTCACCCATGTCCCGGTAAACCACGGGTTACATGTATAATCCTCACCTCCCCAATTACCAAGCTTTCCATGAAAATTGCCATCCGCATCGTAATAATCCAATGCGCAAAGACTTATATCTGGATGTCTTTGGGAATAAACGACAAGTTCTTCATAAATTGTCTTCACGAAACGAGTACTTGTAGCACCATATGATTCATAAGCATATGGCATCATTTCATCCGGCATCAAAAAACATTCCATGGAATATCGGCCACCCTCCCCAACATCGGGGATGGAATCTGCCTCATCCATACAGGTAACGTCTACTGCATACCATTCTCCGTCAATCTGCACATGGTTGTAGGCATGGTCTCCTGTGTTGACCGTCCTATTCGGGATATTGACGCCATCCAGCAAAAATTCGTACAAATCTGTATAGCCACCGCAAACGGCTGTCCCCATATCCAATGCCTGTTGAAAGGTCTGCCCCAGATCGTCTTTTGTCCAGTCTGTTTTTCCCTGATAGATCTTATCAGCATCTTCGTCACTATAAGAAACGTTATCACAGATCCATTTTGCCAATAAAAAGCTGATGTATTGCGGTTTCATTGTATTGTTGATACCTAATTCTTTGTATATAGACGCCCTTTTTGCCTCATAATACGGCAATGACTTGTGCTCGTAACGGTTATTATTGGAGGCTTTCTTAACAACGAACTTACATTTTAATTTCTTTTTGCCGACCTGAGCCGTAATAGTCGCTTTACCGACTTTCTTCGCTTTCACAATCCCTTTCTTATTGACCTTAGCGACTTTCTTGTTACTGCTCTTCCATTTTACCTTTTTCTTTCCGGCATTTTTGACTTTCAGCTTCACTTTCTTGCCTATGGTCAATGTAACTTTCTTCTTATTAAGTTTCGGTTTCGCCTTTGCATCCACACTGGTTGCCGGTACTGCCGTTGCCAGCACACAAAAGGCTAAAGCGACTGCGGATGCTCTCATGATACTTTTCTTTGTCATAACATTCACTCCTTAGATTTTATTTTTCACAATTATACCAAAAATACAGACGAAAAACCATTTTTCCAAACGGGTAGCTTTCACCTGTCAAAATCCCAATCTGTTTCCTCAAATAGTAGCACAGCATAAGCAATGATTACAGATAAATTCATGGCGAATTTCTTTCCTTTCTTGGGTGATAAGATAGTTCCGCCATTAATATGCAAAAAAGCGGGGAAACTGGTCCCCGCTTTCCTGTTGGTCAGAAACTGACCTTATTCATTTGTGCTTTCTTTTGGTTTCCGTTTCTTCTTTGTCAGGTAATAGCCGCCTACGGAGAACAGGATGACTGCTGCCGCAATAGGCAGGTACGTTGCGATACCACCGGTCTTTGGAAGATCTAACGTCACCTTGTTTTCTACCACATAGGTCAGGTCGTAGAAATACCAGGATTTATCGGATGCATGGTAGATCGCATCTGTCGTATCCACTTTCTGTTCCTGTGCTTCCTTATCCGTGATGATGAACGGCAGCGTGATCGTAAACGGTTCCGTCAGGAGATTATGCCCTTCCACCGTTTTGGTCTCTGTCACAGTATATTTTCCCGGTTTCAGCTTATCGATATAGATCTCACCGTTTTCATCGGTCGTCTTTTCCGCAATGGTCTCGCCGGCTTCATTGGTGATGACAAAGCCCACGCCCTGGAGCGGTCTTCCTGAATCCTGTTTCACAAGTTTGATGCTTCCACGCAGCGGCTCATTGGTGAACACGGCTTCTGCCTGCCAGCTGTCATACTTCGACTGTTCGCCATCGATATCCGGTTTATACTCCTGGTGGTCGATGACCACTTCCATGCCGTCTTCTGTGGCTGCGTTGTACTTACAATCCACATGGTCAAGGTAATACAGATATCCGGAAGGGTCTTTCTCATACAGTTTATAAGAACCGTATCTGAGGTTCGCAAAGACAGCTTTCTTCGTGATATAGCCTTCGCTGTCCCGTCCGCCGGACGCCTGATCGGTCTTTGTGAAGGTCAGTGTCTGTTCCTGGTGGACTTCGTTTCCATAAACATCTGTACCTTCTAACACGAAGGTGAAGGCCGGGTCTCCGTTGGAGAAATCCATCCGCGCCGGATCCAGACGTTTTGTCACATTGACACTGCCCAGCGGCATCTTATGCCTGTTGGTGATCGTTGTCTTATTACCTTCGACCTTATAGACCGGCATGTACCCGATATCACCTAAACTGTCATTGTTGTCAATAAACTCAGTATCCTCTTCCTTCCATGTATACTTGTATGGGACACCGTTTTCATCATTTTTCTGCAGGTTTTTCACGGTAAATGTCCAGTCATTCTCCTCCCGGAGCGTAACTGTCCGGATCTCTTCCCCATTCCGGTACAAAGTTGCTTTGACAGAAACCGGACGGATATTATCCTTGTTGGAGTCATCATCCCATGCCTTTGTGACAGTGGCTTCTGTCTTCGCCGGAGTGTGGGTATTGGTCATGACCGTGACTTCCACACTACCATCACCATCTTCATCCGGGATACCGACGGTGGATTTGTAGCCAGTCTCTTTATTGCCATTGATGATATCTGTGGGGACTTCCTCCCAGGTGTACTCGATCTCATTGCCATATTCATCAGTTTTAGGTAAAGGGCTTGTCCTGTATGTCCAGATATTACCTTCATCCAAAGTAACAGTCTCCTGCCTGATCCCATCGGCCAGCAGACGGACTTTGATGGATGTTGGGCGGATCTTATCGCAGTTGTCACCATCATCCCATTTTTTCTGGATTTCGAGCTGTACAAAATCCCCTCCTGTGAAATTATCCACTTGAACAACACCTGGAGTAAAAGGATCCTGATTATCATACACATGGATATCTACGGATACATCCTCGACCTCCGGATCCATCTTCATTTCCTTGAATGTCCAGTTATTGATATCTGTTTTCAGGATATCTGTCTCACACCACCAGCCGCCATCTGCAGTCAGCGTGAACGTTTTCTTTTCATTGGTATTCTTGTTCGTTGCTTCCACTTCGATGGAGTTCGGGATATCTTCCGGGTTAAAGTTCGCCCAGCTCTTCCAGATACTCACATACTCGGAAAGTTCATTGGCCACATCGACTTCATGCTCAAAGGAAAGTTCCGAATTATTTTCCGGAGTACCGCTGAACTGGAATACCTGCGTGGAAAGTTTATACCCTTTCGGTGGCTTTGTTTCATAGATCTCATACATATACTGGGCATCCGGATCCTTTGCGTAGGCATTTGTCGGAAGGGAACCGAACGATAAGCCTTCAAAGTCTTCTCCCATGGAACCAGCACTGCTGGATGTTTCCCGGCCGATGACATCCCCTTTATGAAAGATGATATTCCCGGCGTTATCTACGATATCTGTAGCGGCCCGCAGGGCAAATTCTGCGCCTTCCAGTTTTGTGCCATCGTCTGCGTCTTTCTTGACTGCAGTGATCGTGACGGTCTGGATCTCATCTTCCAGTTCCAGTGTCACTTCGGCTTTTTCTGCTTTGACCACTTCTGTTTCATCTGTCTCGGAATCCAGTACCTCAATGTCTGTATTCAGGATGCCATAGGCAGCATAGCGTCCAGCCATATGCGCTTCTACCGGGATTGTGCCGGCAGCATATGCTGTCTTCGGTTTAAATGTCGCTTCATCTTCCAGAAGGTATACTACCTGTTCGGAATCATCCGCATAAGTCGCTGTGAAGGTGAAATCTTCCACAGTCAAAGTTTCCCCGATCTCAAAATCACGGTTCGGTTCTACCCGCATAGATACGATCTCCGGTTCCTGATACTGTTCACTGCCTTCTACTTTATCAAACCGTGCCTTCAATACATAGATCGTTTTCAGGGAACGGCAGTCGTAGAACATCCGGGCTGCGTTCTGCAGGCTCTTCGTATTGAAATTGGACAGGTCCAGTTCTTCCAGATTGATACATTTCTGGAACATGTACGAGCCGTCTACCACATCAGCGGTATCCACATTATCAAGGTCGATCTCGTATAATTCATCCAATCCAGAAAACATGTAGGAGGACGATCCGTTAAAGTGGATGATCTTTCCGGCCTGTGCCGGGCGGATGTAGGCTTCGCCGCCATCGATTGCCATCATGACGGACCGGTTCTGCGATTCAGAAACATCGATATCATAATCATAATAGGTATCTTCCGGATCATAATAGGTGAAGAGGATACGGTTGATATCTTCCCCATTTTCTTCTTCCCAGTTTAAGAAGACCTCATTCAGCTTTTTGCCCTGCATCAGGATGGCCGGGCCGGAATTAGCCCCGTCATCATTATTTCCAAGCGGGTCGTCCACATCCGGGATCGGCTCCAACGGTTCAAAAGTATTGACATCGGATGCGGTGGCATCCCAGGTGAGGACAACTTCATGCTGCTCCGTATCAAGGACATACCCTGTCGGAGCGCTGATCTCCTGTACATAATAACTACCAAGATAAAACTCCGTTGTCTCCGTGCCATCTTTTAACTTCCGCGTGAACTGGATCTTTCCATCTGCATCGGTCGTTTTCTCATCAATCTTTGTCCCGGCTTTCCAGACCACGCTGCCATCATCAAGAAGGATATCTTCCTTTGCGTACAGCCCGTAAACGGCGCCGGCGACTGGGCCATCCTCGTAGGCAAACTGTGTCTCATCATCATTGTATCCTGTGAGGATCTTTCCGGTCTTTGTGATACCGATCTCCCCATAGATTGGCTTATCTTCCACCGTCATCTGATATGATCCATTCCCGTCTTCATCATATTTGACGCTCTTGATATTCAACTCAAATTCATGGGTCTCTTTATCAGTCTGGAACCCTTCCGGAGCGTTGATCTCCTTGATCGTGTACTTACCATACGGCAGCGTTACTGTGGCTTTTCCTTTCTCTTCCCCTTCTGAACCTGTCATGATCGTAGCAATGACATCACCGGAGTAATCTGAGATCTCATAAGCCGCGTCATTGAGCAGGATAGAAGTCTCACTGGAGATCTTTGTCAGTTCAAACTCCACATCTTTTGCTTCATTATTAAATGTACCTAAATGGAATGTCTGATGACGCTCCTGTTTGGTCAGGTAAAAATCCACCGGGTCCATCAAAGTATGGGAGGCGGATCCGGACACTTGTTTTAAAGTATAGGAGCCGTAATCCAGCCGTGGGCTTTCTGCGTATCCATTCTCATCCGTTGTGAGTTCCGTGACAAGCTTATTCTCGTAGTCATAGATCTCAAACTTTGCATTGGCCTCCGGGCCTGTGACTGGCTGTGATTTATCCATGGATACGGTCATGGTCTTTGTCAGGTCGATCTTTGCCCATTCCGTGTAAGGATCGTCCGCTACATACTCATATGTATTGATACCATTGACCTCTTTTGGTTCATGGTCTTTTGTATAATATGGCGCACACAGTTCATAACCGAAAGTGCCGCTGGTCTGCAGGAGCAGGATCCCTTCCTCATTGCCTTCCCAGTCTTCCAGGAGGAATGCAGCATCACCATTTTCATCGGTGTAGATCGTATCATACACAGCACCTTTTTCGAGACTGTTCACATAAGCAGTACGTGTATCAGAATCGGTCAGGTCTTCATCAGTCGGCTCTTCCGCTTTAGAAAGGTCGATCACTGCGAAGGCAGCGCCTTCTTCCGGCGTGACCTCACCATTCCGGCTCTTGGTCTTCTTTACTGCGACCGCATCGGAGGTTGTCGGGTTATCCAATGTATAGGTATGGGCATCAATATCCCCCTCCTTGATCTCTACCTGGAAATCATCCACAAACTGGAAGTTCTCCTCCCCGGCTACCTGATGGACGGTGTAGATCCCCGGTTCCAATTCTTTGGACTCACCGTAACCATTTTTATCCGTGAGGATAGTCGCTACCGTTCTTCCTTCGGCATTTTTGACCTCAAATTTCGCGCCTTTCTCCGGACGCCGGATCTCGTCACCATCAAATAAGGTATAAGTGTTTTTCATGATGATGATCCGCCCCGGTTTTTTCTGCTCATTGACGATATCAAGGGTAATCTCCTTGTTATTTTCGACACGGACCGTGTAATCCGGGCTGAACACATACCCCGGTTCACCGCCGGTCTGTCTTACCGTATAAGAACCATATGGCAGTTTTTTGCTTGTTGTACCTACACCATCAGCACCAGTCGTGATCGTATCAACGACCTTTCCGTCGGTATCCAATACCTGGAATGTGGCATTTGCCTCCGGGACACCCTGCTGTCCTTTACTCTTTACGATCTTGACTGAAGCTTCGATCATCGGTTCGGTGGATGTTACGGATTTATTGACAGTGATCTGGGTATTATCGGAGGTGTTCCCGTCTACCTGATAAACTTTGGTATCAAGGTTATACCCCTTTGATGCTTTGACTTCTTTTACATAATATTTCCCGGCATTCAGCCCGGTGATACTTGCTGCTCCCTGAGAGTTAGTCACCATTGTGCCAGCTAACCCGTCTTTTTGCAGCACTACCTGATTCGCAGAATTTAAGATCGGTTCTGCAGCCCGGACTTCATATACGGCACCCTGCAGGGTAGATTCTTTTCCTACATTCTGCGAGGAGCTGGCTTTCCGCAGGGAAATGTTCACTTTTTTGTGAGGATTAGAAAATGCATAGGTGAAGCTTGTCCGTGAACCAGTCTCGTTCAATGTTTTTGTCCGTTCTTTGGAGAGCGCATGCCCTTTCGGCGGTGTGATCTCTGTTACGGTCCATGTATGGTTTGCCTTTTTTAAGGAATTTAATTCTGCTTGCGCTTTTTTCTTTGCTTCTTTTTTGGCTGCTGATTTTGCCTTTGATTTACTCTTATACCAGCCATTTTTTGTACAGTCTTTCTGCTGTTTCACAGTCAACTGTTTCCAGTTAGTGATAAAAATATATTTTCCTGACGAATGTGACTTGGTCTTATAGTTCCTTGTATAATTAAATGTAGCGTTCCCGGCATTATCGGTAGTCGCGGTCCCGACTTTTGTCCCGTCACAGCGGATCTCAAATACGGCACCGCCGAGGCCGATACCGGTCTCTTGGTCTTTTTTACTGATAGACAGAGTGATATTTTCCGAACCTTCTAAGGATACGCTCTCTCTGAGGTTATCTTTTTCAGGAGGTGTGGTCTCTGAACTCCAACCCAGTAAGACCTGATGCCCGGAAAGGCTTTTACCGGATACACAATGGGTCACTTTATAATAGTAGATAGTCCCTTCCGGGTTTGTATCCGAGATGGCTTGGCAGAATTTTTTTGCTTTCGCCATCGTGTACCCGCTCTCTACATATTTTCCAGCCTGATAAACGGCTGTAGATTTACTGGTCCCTTTTCCACAAGCCCAGATATACGCTTGCATGAGAGCGATATCATGTGTGGAATTTTGGTTCATCTTTTTAAAGAAATACGTCAGTCCACGAGCGATCCCTTTATTGCTGTATGTGACTGTATTATACGTCTTTGCGGATACAGAATCGCCATTGTTCATGGATTTTCCTGTGTTCAGACAAAATGCCCGGCTACCAGACACCTTGAATCCCCACAGGCCTTCGGACGCGGGACGCCCAATCGAAGAGATTCCAAGTGTTCCCCGCAGTTTCGTCAGGGAGACCTTACCTGTCTTAGAAGCGGCTTCTACCTGCAGAGGTTCGCTCCCTTTGTCCAGAGGGGAAAATTGGGCAATCCCTGCAAATAACATGGCGAATGTCAAGCAAAGGAATAAAATTCTTTTTTTTGCATTTTTAAACATACCCTTCCCTCCTATTTCTTTGTGAAGTATGCCGGGTCATCTTTGCCGCCGTCAATATGGGCAAACCGGGAATCCGTCCGGTTCCGGTCAAAAGTTGTCCCTTCGCCGCCGACCAGTTCTCCGTCTGCACCAAACATCTCTGCATCCTGGATCAGCTGTGTCGTGTCGAACACCCCGTCATTCCGGGTCCAGACTGCATACAGATCCAATCCGTTCTGGTTTGTCAAAGTAACCTGCTTCCCATTGGTATAGGATACTTTCTGGGAATCCGGATCTGTCGCCCATCCGGCGAAGGTATACCCTTCTCTGGTATAGGCATTTCCCCGGAGCGCCGTGTTTTGTCCCAGGTAGATCTCCTGGTCAGCCATGGTCCCGGAACCACCACGAGGATTATACGTGACTGTCGCTGTTTGGTGTTCCCAGTTAGCATAGATCGCCGTGACGCCATTCGCACATACGATAGAGTTGGAAGAGACACCATTCCCATTCTGGTCTGTCCATCCCATGAAATCGTAATATGTCCGCCAGGCACTAGGCAGGGTGCCGATGGTGGAACCATCCACTTTTGTGATACTTCCGGTAGATACACTACCGCCATTGCCATACACGCTGACTGTGCGGTTCACTTTTTGAAGTGTGATGGTAGCAGATGTACCCCAATAGCGGGTATTGGAATTACTAGGCGTAATCATGCCCATGTTCGTGATATTGATCTCATAAGTAACCGTTAGAGAATGAGAAGACGCACTATGCCCGGGAGCATAATTGCTCATATTATAACGTCCAGCCTCCCCTGGCTTATCGATAGAAATCGACTTGTATTGTTCATGGGCGGGGATCGTCCAGTCTACACTGAACGTGACAATCTTATATCCCCCTTCTGATGCTGGCGTTGTCTTTACTTGGTTCGTTGAGATATATGGCTTATAAGGACCTGTTCCCTGCCCGCTGACTGAAAAATAGATATTTCGTTCAGCATCTATGAATTTGCCCTTTTCCTGGTTTCCGATATTTTGGTTATTATTATACGCCCGCACCGTCAGTGTGCTGGTACCAGACGGACCTGTCATCTTAAGATAAGTAATGTTGTTTGCATCGTTTTTCCAAAGGTTCCTGTTCGGATAATCTCTGTGCTGATACGCATTCGCCGGGATTTTCTGATAGAGCAAGATCCCGCCGACGATGGCAAGAATCACTACCAAGATGGTCAAAACAATCTTATGCTTCTTAATAAATGGAAACCATCGTTTCACTGTGGTCGCCCCCTTTTATACAAAATGTGCCGGATGATAGTTACAATAAAGAGTAAGAGTAAGATCCCTGCGCATACCCTGCGGAAAAGCTGTTCCCTCTGGATATCCGGTTCGGACGAAACAAAAAACACGTTTTCTTCTGTACGTACAGATGGACTTTCCATATTTTTTGTTTTTTTCTTTCCTGTATCCCGGATGCAGTACACCACATACCGATACTTCCCATGGGATCGGTAAGGATGGCATGTCACTAAGGTGATCATATCTTTCCCGTCCTGGATCTTGACGGCATCGTTATCATAAGGATCGATGATCGCAATGGATTCCACACGATATCTCAAGGTCTCCCATGGGTTAGTGATATAAACCTTATCTCCCACTTCCAGTTTTTCAATTTCCCGGAAGTAAGGGATACCCTGATATCCCCGATGCCCTGCGATCACACTATTGGTATTTGATCCGCCAATGGGAAGTGATGTCTCTCCCAAGACTGCCGCCCCTTTTGAAAGGTTTTCTTTTGATGCACCAATATATAAAGGAAGCTTCACATCCATCGCCGGGATCTTGAGATACCCAAACTTCCCATCTTTTAAGCCATGCAGTTCAAAAGGTGGCTGTGTATAACTCCATGCATCACGGAAACATTCCTGCTTTTCTGCGTAGATCGCTGCGTTATATGCCTGGGATTCTTGCAATAATGCTTTTTTCTTTTTTTTCGTTTGTTTATCCTCGGACTGCCATGTATCATCATACTCCCGGATATATTTCATTGTCTTATGCATGGAATACTGGGTTGTAGCAATGGGATAGGCATAAATGCCTATCCCTAAGATGATACAGGCGATGCCGAATACTTTTCTGATAAAACGCATGGTCTATCGGCGCCTCCTTTTTTGTATCAGGCGGATGCCGAAGATGATACTGACAGAAAGTGCGATACCGACGATCACAGCTTTCCGGTACGTCCGCATCCAGATAGAATCTTTTACCTGCCCGCCGTCCTCCATAGCCGCATGGTGGATATCCTCTGTATACTCTGTCCGTGTACCCGTCACACAAAGGCGGTGGGTATTGACACCGTAAGGGGTACATGTGACTAAAGTCACCAGGTCTTCTCCCGGGCGGATCAATAAAGTACTGATATCTTCCGGCTCGATAATCTTAATCTCATTGACTTCATATGCCATGTCACGACCGGCTACATGCAGGAAAAAGAGGTCCCCTTTCTTTACTTCCATAAGGTCAGTGAACAGCTTCGCTTTATTGAGGCCTGTATGCCCTGTCAGTACGGAATGGGTCCCTTCCCCTCCTACAGGAAGGGAAGAACCCTCTAAATGCCCAACGCCAGTTTCCAAAGTACTGGCTGCGGTCCCGTGATAGACAGGCAGGTTGACGGATATCGCAGGGATCTCAATGTACCCCATCATCCCATTCCCAGACAGGTTGAGAAGGGAATCATATTCTAACCCTTCCGCCTCTTTTTGCTGGTCAGCGATAAAGGGGTCGGTCAATGTGACCTGTGCCTGGTTCAAGTTCTTATTATAATCTTCCGCCCGCTTTAACTCCGTCTCTCGCTCTGTATCCCCCATCTGCTCCACTTTTTCATGGTAGACATTTACCTGAGAATCTGCCTGGCTCTGATACAGCCAATTACTGATCCACGGATAAAGGAGTAATGTGATCCCTGCAAGGATGATCAATGTATAAAGGGCCTTACGGAACATACTTAGCAGGCTTTCTTCTTATTCTTATGGCTGACAGAATATACACCGATAACAACTGCAGCCACACCTACGATCGTGAGCAGGTATAATCCGGCGCCACCGGTCTGCGGCAGGAGGAATGCTTTTGAGTTCATCACGGAAATGATGACATCTGCATTCTCAGAAGCAGCGGCAACTGCACTGTTCTTTGTCGCATTGATGGCTTCAGAACCCAGATGCTGTGCTCCATATACACACATATCTGCCTGTACATCATCTACCGTTGCAGAAGCTGGAGTGAGTTCCCCGATCACCATGTTTTCCTTATCGGTCGTACCCTCTTCTTTTGCAACAAGAGTCGTACCATCGGATAAGATCAGATCCTGGTCGTCAGATGGATGCTCGATATCATGATCGTCCGCTACAGTCATATAATGTACACTGGAAGGAGTGATCTCCCGCATGGATGGATTGATGAGGATATCGATCTGATTCTGTAAGATGGAATATCCCTTTGCTGTAGCGATCTCTGTCATCTTGTAATTATCTGCTTCTAATCCATTGATGACCATCTTTCCTTCCGCACTTGGGGAGAAGACAGTGGCATCTTCTTTCGCAGTCGCTTTACCAGTCACATAGTAAAGGCCGTCTACATCTGACTGTTTCGCCTGTACATAGTAATCTTCTGTCTCATTGTATAAGACAAACTGTACTGCCTTAAAATCCTGTTCCTTTGTGTTTTCATCGGAAAAAGTCTTTGTCAGGTCAATACCATAGGTGTAAACGATGGAGCGGTCCTCCAGTGTGTTATAATACTGATCACTGGTTCTTTCCCATACTAAGGTTACATCGTTCGGGTTACCTTCATCACCCAGTACTGTGGTCGCATCTGATTCAACAGTCGCGGTATAGTAAGCGACTAAATAATGCTGTCCATCATAATAGTTTTTATTGATCTTTTCCAGACCTTTTTCTGTGAGCGTGATATCGATCGTGGTAGAACCATCTGTCTTACCTTTAGATTCCTCACAAGTGAAGTTGTAATCCTGTCCAGACTGCATCGTCCATACATCGATCGCATGAGTCGTATCATTGACATTGGCGTACTCTTCGCTGTTATAGATAGCGATCTTGACATCGTTGTTATAACGGAGGCCATCTGACAGGGTATCGAGCAGTTCGTATGTAGTTAAATAAGTGGCGCTGCTTGTGATATTCGGCAGTTTTGTCACAAGGATATAATCCAGGATATCTCCCTCAGATGCAGTAACAGTAGTCGAATATTCGTAATCCCCAGATTTATCATCGTCTGCCAGCCATGCTGCGTAGTCGTCCCCGGATAACGTATCCCCATTTGTTACGATCTCGGAGTCAGCGGAGTATGTGTCACCCGTGTTGACATATTCACCGTCCGTATATGTTGCCGGGCCAGTGGAATCATAATTTAATCCAGGAGTACCATAAGCATTACGTACCTTTTTATCCAGTGTAGGATGTCCTGTCTGGTTCTTCGGATAACAGCTGATATCATAGAACCATTCCTGACCATCGATATCAGTCATAGGGATCTGTACAAACCATGGGTTTGTAGTATCAGTCACGTTTTCCGGCACTTTCGTTTCCACAATGAGGTAAAGGCCCAGATCCAGATTCTCTGCACCCGTCAGTCCATCTGCATCAGTCTCTTCCATCGCAGTTCCGGCAGCATGCACGGATGTGGAAGTTGTGATATATTCTTCTAATGCATCCTTTACTGTGATGCCTTCCTTACCATCCAGACGCTCTCCGGAATCATTGCTCACGCCAGTACCTTCGCCTTCTTCTGTCGCGTAAGTACCATCATAAGTGCCAACTTCCAGAGCAGCCTTTAATGCATCATTGATCTGCTGGCTGGTATAGTAGTTTGTGCCATCGATCTGGGTGGCTGCTACAAAGTCCTCACCATTGGATTCCGCGTTATACGGTTCCAGGCTGAGGATCTTCATCAGGTCCGTATCGACACCATAGATCAGTTCGATATCGCCATTGACACCATCTTCATTCACGTCACTGAATGTTTTGACATCGCCAACACGCAGGTAGGTAAATTCCACACCTTTGATCGCATATTCCTTCAGCGCTTCTGCAGCTTCTGCGTTTTCCTGACCAGTAGATGTGATATTGATCTGTTTTCCATCTGCCGTGGTCAAAGTAGAATCTGTGCCGTCAGAATCATGATCCGTATCAGACCAGTTAAACACCAGTCCATCCTCCTGTGCGGAAGTCAGGTCATACTTATGGATCGTCAGAGAACCTCTGGCATCTTTATCAATGATATCAAAATCACCAAGATCATTATTTACGTCCGTCTCATTGGTATCTGTAGAACCAGTGCCCTCCAATGCATCGTTGTAAGAATTCGGTGGAGCCGCAAAAGCAGTCAGTGGGCTGAGTGCCATACTAAGAGCAAGGACAGAGACCATTGCTTTTTTAAGAATGCTTTTCTTTCTCATATCTGCGTTTCCTTTCTGTTATTGATATATGTTTCCTTTGCAACCATTGTGTAAGCCGCCTAATCATGGCACCGCTTATGAGATCATTTCGACCATCCCCTTTCGCAAGAAAAAAACAGCCAAACGAAGTTGGCTGTTTACTGTTTATAATATGAAAAAAGACTGGTCACGAATTTTTATTTTTTTCATCATATTTTTTTCACAACTCGCATCCGTGCGAAAGCATTTCATTTGCAAATTTCAATGAAATTCTAGCAGGAATCTTCTCCTGCGAGATGATAGGCGAGCCTGCTGTATCTGCATAAGCTTGCACGTCGATCCATTTTTCCCGCCTATTTTTCTAAGATACGCCATACGGATATTTCGTAGGCGGTACGTTTCTCTTCAGCAACGGTCCCTTTGTTTTTGACATATTCCCTACTCTGGATACGTCCTGTAAATTGTACATGTGTTCCAATTTCCATCTTCTCCACCCATTTTGCACAGGAACCCCAGCAAATACATGGGATGTAATCTGTTTTATTCCATGCCCGGTTGACCGCTAATATAACCTCTGTGATCTTTTTTCCCATCGGCGTGGTACGATATATGGGTTTTTTACAAATATAGCCATCAAGGGTAATGTCATTCTTGTGTTCTGCATTATCGTTTCCGCTCACTTTTTCTATCTCACGTACCAAGAGATTTAATATTAATTTTCCATCTTTATTAAACGACCGGAACTGTCCGGCAATATGTACATTGTCACCAATATGAATGGGAAGAAAATCTTCTTCTATCAGGATCGGGACGAGATCATACACACCGCTGGGCCTTGCCGTCGCGACTGTAGTTGCATAAAATTTTGTGCCAAATATCTCATGGTTAAATTCCGGATTTGAAATGATTTCACCTACAAGTTCTGCCTGGTTGTTATTGATTGCTGTTTCTAACATATTTTCCTCTTTTTAAACAGTTTCTTTAAGGGAATCGTCGCTTTGTAACCATTCAAGACACGACTGTTTCCCCCTCGTATTCTTCTCCAAATTGTGACCGCAGGGATGCATACATGATCAGCATTTTGCAAAACTGAAATTTTTTCTGACGAACGGGATGATCTGATTGACCAAGATCGCCCGCACTTTCCTTTCCTGTTTTTCTGTCAATTTCGCATGATTGAATTTTTTGAGCATAATCTTGTAATCGTTTTCCCCTTTCCCGCCATTATACGCAGTAGGTGGAAATGCGCCATTCTGATACAGATATCCCAAAATACTTTTCGAAAAGTACTCCGAAGAAATTGAGATGTATTTATTCTTTTTTACATCCTCCTGCAAGTGATACATTTTTTCCCATGTATCTACACTGATATCCAAATCTTTCCGTCCAAATTTCTTAATACAAGTGCTGCCGATTGGATGCAGCTGGCGGCCGTTTTTAACGTTTTGGATTGTAAAACAATACCGGAGCCCTTTCTTATTACAGACACATATGGAAGAAGAGGAAGGATCTTCTCTGAGAGACCGAATCTCCCATTCCATAACTGCTGTTCCCCAGTTATCTCCAATTGAATTTTCTAAAATAACTTTCTTCAAAATTTCAAAATGATTCACTATAAAACCTCCTCATATTGCAACTTTTGTCCGCAGAATATACAGTGTTTGTATCCAACCTCCAGCATTTACATCCACGCATCCTATCTGGACACGACAAAAATATTTTCTTATCATCATTGTACTGCACATTATCTGGAATGAGACTGGTTTCCCGTATCTATTGCCATCTATGGGATTTGTTTGTGATCTCCTTGATCTTCCCTATTACGGTATTCCCGTGCCGCTGACCGAAACATCATGAGCAACATTTCGGATACCGGGTGGGTACGGTTCTGACGCCGGGGTTTTTTGATACATTTTAAATGGGGCTGACCACAAAATGGATTTTCATTATTTGGAACAAGAATCCCTATCTCATACGGAATATCTTTCTTCACTTTTTCGTATATACTTTCCAACATCACATAATAATTGAAGTCCCCAATGAAATTATGTCCATGTTTCGACCGGAAGTCTTCTACGGAAGATTTGATCTCATAACAGTAGAAATCCCCCTTTTCGATACCGGAAATACTGTTATTGACAGGGGTAAAACGCATATAATCTACCCGAACCTTATGTCCAGTCGCATGATCAAAAGTCACTTCCTTTGCCCAGTAAATCCTGGGATCATTCTGTGGATTGATATATTTTTCCAGTGACAGAGATAGCATTTTTGTTATTTGTCCTCGATCAGTCATAATATTTTTGTCTCCTTTTCACTCAAACGGCTTTTAATATCTTCGTAGGCATGGATGGCAGCAGCTGGAACATCCTGGAGATATTCACATTGGCCATTCACCCAGCCATCCTCATAATCACAACTTATTAATTTTTTTGGCGGGATGACAAATGCATGGTCTTTAACATCCGACCAATCCAAATTATTTTTTGCCCAGTCCTCAAAACTGTAGTCTTTGTTGTCAAACCAGCGAAGCATAGCCTGATAATTTTCAGAATAATCTTCTCCTTTTCCTTCATAAAATTTTGCATATAGATGCGCAATATACCCGGCAGGGATTCCGTACTGTACCCCATCTGGCATTGTCACACAATATACCCTTCTCATATGGACATCTCCTTCTTATAATCACTATCTTGCACAGGCAGATTCACTTGCCGCATCCCGGCATATGACCGCTGCCACATTCATCCCCGCCCGATGGTCGGAAGGGGTCTTGGCTATGATGTAATGTTTCCCATTATAGACAAGATGGTAATGGTTCTTTGAATCAGCAACTTTTATGCCTATGGCATTCAGCCGCCGCCTTGTTTGTCTATCCATCCGGTTATAGTTTCGTAGGATCTGTTTTAGGTTCTTTTTTTCTTTTTCACTCATTGCATTGTTCATCCCCTTTCATGTACGTTTGTTCTAATATGACTGAAAAAAGGATAACATTTTTTACGTGAATACTTTTTTTCCCTGCAACGCGAGGAAATCTTCTTCGAAAAGAATCAGTAGGATATGATGACAAGAAAACATTGCTGAAAAACAGAGCGGGGAATTATTCCCCGCTCCTTTCTTTTTGTATGCGTTTTGCAAATTTTTTTGCCCTGGCGTCAGTGAGTCGATGGTACTGATGTTTTAAGCGCCATTCAGACAGATCAACCTGCCAGTCCGGATACAGATCCATATATTTTGAAAGCATTTCTGATTCCTTTTTCTCCCGTTCTCGAAGATATTCCAAAGCGATGTTCAAATATACGATACTGTTTGCATAATTTATTGTTTGTCTGCCAATCGTCCATCCGCCAATCTTCCGGTTTTGAATCGCATACAAGATATAAACAGAATTCAAATAAGTGAGGTTCAGGTATTCCCCTTCCATAACTTCTAAATTCGCCCTGGCGTTACTGTACGATTTTTCCGCTGACAGATAATAATGAAGCGTTGTTTGTTCTTTCTGGATTCCTTTTGGGACTTCGTAATATCCGGTTTCTTTGTTCGCGTCAATATAATTTTTTTCGGAATCAGGACCTGAAATAAACTGGTTAAATTCCAGATACCATTTATAGATCTCATCGTCCGTGAATCCACGGAGATCATATTTATCATCCTTTCTTCCTTCATAATAGCCATCCCACAACGTGATTCGGTCTGATTCACTCCCAATCCTTTCATTCGTCCGTTCTGTTTCATAGGTATAATACCCTTCTTTATCCATTGGCACCTTCTTTACCAGGCAACGATACGTATCAAACAAAATGCTGTACGATTCTTCTCTCTCAACAAAATTAATAGGGAGAATTTCCTTATCGGGAATTTCCGCATCATGGGTACGGTTTTTATCTCCCCGGCCACGGTCATTGTGCCAGGCTTTGTTATATGTCGGGCGGGAACTATATATTCCGTAAACATCATCGCGGGTGATACGCAAGGTGGTCAATACCATATCCCCCACCTGCATTGGCTGGTTTGTTCGTGCTACGATATCGGAAAAGGTGCCAAAGCGGTTATCTTCGAGCCATCCGTCTGCCATGGATAAGCAGATATAAGGACTCCCTTTAAAGATACTGCATCCATCCGGCAGCTGGATCAGCTTGCCATGTGATATCACTCCCTGCAAGATGGAAAAAATAAAATATCGACTGGCTATTTCTTCTTTTGTCGAAGGAAGTCCCGTATCATCTGGCGTTGCAATACCCGACTGCGGTTTCAAGAACATATCTTCTTTGATATGGATCCTTTCCATATCTGTCCACCCGATCCAGAGGTTTTCCCCGTCACGGAGCAATATACCTACTTGAGACCCATGATAGGTTTCATAGGCTTTGAGCATATTGGCAATGGCCGGGTGATCGCCATATTGGATCTGATTCCGTGATACGCGCACCAATGTAATGGATTTTTCCGGCGGCGCAAACAGATCAAAAAGGTCATCCCGATAGCGCAGGGCGTCTTCAAATAAAGAGGTATCATTCCCGTCAAAACCATAAATCGCAAGGTATTTTCCCATCTCTTCATCCAAATAGCGGAGCTTCTGGTAAAGGATGACCGGCGTTTCCCTGTCGGAATGTTTTCCGGACCGCAGCGGCACAAAGGTAATGACTTCTCCCATGAAGCAGCGGATGGCATATAATTCGGTGTCCAATATAAAAAGCTGTGTCTCCAATCTTGCTTTGGTCTCTTCCAGTTCGGCTTTCTTTTTTTCGATCAGGTCAAACTGCTCTTTGTATTTTGCTATGATCTCCTGTTTGATCCTTTCGATTTCCTGCCGCTGGTCTTCTTCCAGCGCCTGGATCTCATCCATTTTCTTTTGGATATCTCCTTGTATGGATTCTACCTGCCCTGACAGTTTGGCTCTCGTTACATCACCCGCAGGGACCAAAGCATGCAGCCCCTGTTTTTCCGTGCTCAGGCGCAGCCGCAGGTCTGCCACAGTATACTGGTCAAGGTTAGTGTACGGCTGACATTTTACCATTGAAGATGGTATCCCGAATTCCAATGAGCCAAACCGCAGGATTGTGATGATCTCGTTGGTAAACATCAAATCCCATGTGAGTCCCATGGTTTCCATATACTGCACGGCAGCTTCCACTTTTTGGTCGAAACTATCAGCTGGGCTATAGTCAAGACCTCCGTAAAAATTGGAATAGCCGGCCTCTGCGAACCGAAATAAATCCTGGTGCTCATAGAAGTAATCTTTCCACAGTGCCGCTGGCCAACATTTTTGATCTTTTGCCTTTTCTCTTTCTTCTTTTCGGAAAGTCCTGAACTTTTCCATATCAATAGCTGCTTTCCCAATGACTTGTAATGACATAGTATTTTCCTCCTTCTTTTTGAATCTTTAAAAATAACATGACGAAAAATCATGGAACTCCTATTGGGGAAAACTGCTGATGATCGTCTCAGGAAGCAAAGGTTCTTTTCCGGAAAACCATCGCATGGTCGCTTTATCTGCGTAATCTTTCCCGCATGATGCAAACATCATCGCCCGGCCATCAGTCATCTGTTTTTCAGATTCAGTGTAAACCGCATCGTCCACATAATATCCTTCCAGTGTGATCCGCAGCCCATACAGAGAGCCATCGGCAAGGATATTCTTTATTTTCTTTGCTTCCTGCTCCTTATCTGGCGCAGCATCCGCTATCATAAGGAAGATCTGGCAATGCATCGTTTCTGTTTGTATGATGTCCTGTGGTTCTGTATCTGTATCCCATACATGTTCCGGTACATCATCCCAGAAACTACAAAGGATCTGTATGCGGCTTTTTTCCCAGTTTGTCTGCTGCAGACTTTCCAACTGTTTTTCCAAATAAGTCTCTACAATCTCTTTGCATCCGCTGTCCCTGCATTCTCCTGATTCTGCATCTACGGCAGCATAAATACTTTTGTTAGGAAACCCTTCCGGATAAGCTTGTACCTGAAAATCGCCGGCCTCACTTCTGTAAGGAATCTGGACTATATACGGGAGCTGGTATTTTTCTGACAGATAATCTCTCACGATCTCCCGCGCCTGGCTGCGGGATGTGACAGCCAGCTTTACTGTCTGTTTGCTGTCATTTTCCGGCAGATGGGGAACATTGCATCCTGTACAGGACAGAGCAATGATTAATAGTATCAAAATATATTTTATATATCTCATTTTTTCTTCTTATTTTTTTTTAACAGCATGAAAAATGCGAAGTAAACAAAAAAAGCGGAACTTAGTTCCGCTTTTTCTGGCTACTGTTCATCGACTTCAATGACGAAGTAGTCATCCTACAACTCTCCGTCATTATCCCTCTTGATTCCGTAATACGCTCCGTATCGATTTTTTTCATGATCTCTTTTTTACATTCGTTAGTCAAAACGTCCGCCTCCTTATAAAAAAACATTTTCTTCTCATGCGTGTTTTACCGCCTTCTTAATTAAGGATATAAGCGCAAGACACGGATCCAGAAAAAAGAACAGTAAAGACAGCTTTACATTTCCTTCAGAATCCTTGATCTGTGTGAACTACTCGGCAACAAGTTACCGAGCTTCTGAAACCGTCTCTGCCCCGGAGGGTAGATCCGGAATCTTCTTTTATTCCTGCTTGACCGGGTGACATATTATGGCATGACTGCAACCATGCACCCCGTAGTTCGACAGGCTATCCCCGGTGAACCACCGGTTCTTTTCGCGGTTATCGTCCGTCCGTCTCCGGAGGCTACGCCGCAAAGGGGTGTGTGCTGATATAGATACGCACTCCCTCATTCCGTATATTGATAGCTGCCTGATGGTCCCGCCCCATCACATGCCCGCAGGCCGGGCAGACATAAACCCGGTCTGGCAGCTTGAGTTCCTTATGGACATGCCCACAGGCGCAGCAGGTCTTACTGGATGGGAAGAACTTCCCCACTTTGATGACAATGCTCCCATACCATTCCGCTTTATAAGAGAGCATCCGGACGAACATCCCCCATCCGTTGTCACTGGCAGACTTCCCAAAGGACAGCGCTTTCTTGATGGCGGACATAGAAAGGTCTTCAATACAGATGATGTCATAGTGAGTTACAAGCCGGTATGACAGCTTATGGAGAAAGTCGGCCCGCTGGTGCTTGGCTTTCGCATGGAGCTTCGCGATCTTCTTAAGCTGCTTCGTATAGTTCCTGGAATCTTTTTCCATCCGGGACAGCTTCCGTTGTTCCCGGGCGATCTTACGTTCCAGTTTCCGGTACGGTTTTGGGTATGCCGGTGTATTGCCGTCCGAATCCACGTACAGTTCCGGCAGGGACATGTCAAGCCCGATGGCTTCCCAGGCCCCTGGTCCTTTCCCTGCTGCCTTCTTGGGGATCTCCTGTTTTGGATACTCAAAGAGCAGGGAGAAATACCACCGGCCATCCGGTTCCCGGGTCACGGTACAGTTTTTGAGCAGCCCGCCTTCCCGGACCTTGCGGTGGACCCGCAGACGTACCGGTCCCTTGATCTTCGGGAGTTTTAACAGGCAGCCGGAGAGCCGCAGGTTCGGCTTATCCCGGTTGGAGAGGTTTGTCGTGTACGTATCCGGGCAGGCGTGCTTCTTCTTGAACCTCGGGCATCCCTTTTCTCCGGAAAAGAATTCTTTTACTGCCCGCTGGAAGTTCTGCTGTACATTGGCAAGAGCAAGGGAATCCATCCCCTTCAGCCAGGCAAGGGCTGGGTCCTCCTTATAGGAGGCAGGGGTACGGACCGGCGCGGACTTCCCTGTTTCCTTATAACTGCCCTTCCAGTCGGCGAGCATCCGGTTCCATAAGAACCGGGCAGAACCGATAAACTGGGAGAGGAGGTGTGCCTGTTCCTGGGATGGGAAGCCCTCAAAGCGGTAGGCCCGCTGCTCCACGGCTTCTGCTTTTTCCGTATCCATTTGTCCGGCAAACTTCTTTCCCATAAGATACCCTCCTTGGCACTGCCGCTACCGCTGGCAGTTTTTCTGGCGTTCGATATACCGCAGGACATTTTCCTCACTGGTGGAGCCGATGGATTCCGCAAAATAGCTGCCATTCCACAGCTGTCCCTTCCATAGCCGTTCCCGGAGGGAAGGGAACTCGGTAAAGAGCCGGTTCCCGCTGATCCCCTTTAAGTACTTGACAGCCTGGGTCACAGACATCTTTGGAGGGAGGGACAGGAAGCAGTGTACATGGTCCATATCCCCTACCTTACATGTGGCAACGTGGAACCCTTTCTCTTGGGCGATCTCCTGGATGATCCCATATAGACGGGAGCTGATCTCCTCATCTAAGACCTTCCTGCGGTATTTCACACACCATACGATATGGTAGTTCAGATTGTAAACGCAAGTCCTTGCGTGAATATATTTACTCATAGGATAACTATATCATATAGGTATACTGCAGTCAACGGACAAACGGGAAAACAGAACTATATCAGATCTTACATATAGATGCTGGGATCCGGTCGCTTTCATCCCGGATACAAGTAACCGGGAATTCCCGCTCTTATTCTTAAAATCCTATTCCTGTGCGATCCAGTAATCCTCTTCCGGCTTTTTTAATTTTCCTTTCGGAATGCAGTGGTTTAACGCGGACTCCGCTGCCGGAGCCATATCGATCAAATAGAAATCATTTCCATTCTGCATGATGTCGATACTCCACTGCCCGTATAAGCCTTCAGTATCCTGGACCAGATCTTTGATGTGGGAAAGCACAAGTTCCTTGTTCTTCTCATACCGCCGCATGAGTGTCTCCTCATGCATCCGATAGAGCACATAGTCATGTACTTTATCCGGTTCATCCGCATCCCGCTCATGTCCAAAACGCTTCTTCATCACATCCGGGTCCCAATATGGATTGATGCCGAGGATTTCTTTGGTGTCAAAATCGGCAAAGATACGGTATTCCGTATGCAGTGGCAGCCCATGGTAAATGCACGGATTATCTTCTACATCAGAGATAAATTCCCGGACAACCCATTCATTCGTCGTTCCTGGCCCATAGATGCAGACATTATTGAATGGAGATGCCATCATGCATGCCTGATGATGGATAAAAAGCAGGTACTCCCCTAACTCCCGCACTTCCTTCGCACCTTTCACGTGGGCATTTCGGAAATCATATTTAGAAGAATAGACCCCGTTTTTGATGAAATACTCTTTGGTTTCATCCAGGGAGAAGACCCGCCGGCAGAATTCATCCACGATATCAAGGGTAGCCCGTGTCAATTCGCCATACTCGATCCTTGTCAGCTGTAAGAGCGGTAGCGGGACTTTAATGATGGTCGTCTTTGGTATCTTAAAAAAACCTCCTTGGAGAGCTGCTTCTGTGATCTGTGGCAGCCAATGACCCATCGTGGCTGGGTTACGCCCGATGATATCCCATGTGATTGAATCAAGATCCAGGATTTCCAACCCCTGTCGGAAATAATGATAAAGATCCTGCTTCAATTTACCGTTCGCTTTTTTATATTTTTTCCATAAAAGTAAAAGGACAACATGAGATTTCTTGTTCATATCTACCTTTCCCAGTGTGCCGGTCAATTGTGGCCGCTGCTCTGGCGGAAGCATCTTTATCTCTTCCAGCGTCACCGGATTCATGAGCTTCTCTGCTATGGCATCATTTACAGAAACATTTTTTCCGTCAAAAGCCCATATTGATGTATCATGGAGCAGTTCTGAAACAATACGTTCTGTTAGTGCAGACGGTTCGATGACTCCTTCATGCATTTCAGACATATCTTTGGCATTTAACTGAAAGAAATCCTCTTTCTCTTCTTTCTGTTGTTGGTAAACTCTCTCAAACTCTTTCAAGACATCCGGTGATGACCGGAGAAGTTTTGCCAGTGCGTCTTTTTTCATGATCTTTTGTTTTAAATTCATTTGCATCCTCCTTTACTTGACAGATTCTTGTGTTGTCAATATGAAAAAAATGAACGAATTAAAAAAAGCGGAACTGAGTTCCGCCTTCCAGTTTTTATCACCTCTTTCTTTTTTCTCTGCCATGCCACTGCTATTCGTAGCAGATATGTCCGTCCTTATACTGAACTTTGCGTCATTATTTTGAAATTATTTATTGCATCAACAATATGTTTTACGAAAAATAAAAAAAATTTAATTATCATCATTTTTAAGTTCCATTTTTTACCCTCTTTCTTATCTTTTCAACATGTCTTCCCCCATTTTTACTGGGATACTGTTTTCCCTTGCTATGGCAATCTCTTCCCGCATTCCTGCACTGGCATCTTGTATGCTTCGCACACCAAACACCCACAGTTCATCGCACCAAGACTGTAAAATCTTGTTGCCGATATGAATACCCATCTCCCGCTCTTCCGGGATATCGTCATTCAAAAACTGGGTGCAGTAGATATGCGGGGCAAAAGGAATGGTACCAGGGTATTTCTTAACGATATCCCGGCAATATTCCCTCGCTTTTTCCATATTCCCTATCAAATCTCCGCGCAGCGGGGAGCAGACATATACACATCTCACTTCTTTGCTGATTTTTTCCTCTGGAATATCAGCATAAATTTTCCAGCATTCGTCATATAATTCATTGATCATGCCCTCGATGGCTTCGGCATCCTCAATCAATTCCCGGATTGAGCTTGGAACCCCATTTTTCCCGCGTAATTTTATATACATTTCCGCATGTTCATCCGGGTCAAATCCATAGTTAGCCAGGTTATCCATGAAATCTGTCTCCGGAATTTCTTTTCCGATGTCAATATCCATATGGAAATCTTCGCCGGCTGGAGAATATTTTCCAAGTTCAACATAACGTCTATCATCTTCTTCAATGATATCATAGCTCCAACCCAGTTCTTCGGCCTTCTCTAACATCTTTTTTAATTCTTCCATAGTGAATCCTCCTTATAATTTTACATTAAAAAGATTAATTTTTATTTTCCTTCTGACAATATCTCCGAGCATCTTCCATGCATTCTGCTTTTGTATCCCCAATTTACATCCACGCGTCCTATTTGGACGCGACAAAAACTCTTCGTATAGATTTCAATGCGTTCAATGACCCACTGGGCTTGTTTCATCACCATCCACGAAAAGACACCGGGAACCAAAAAATTTTCCGTCGATGTAGACAGTTTCTACTGCATACCACATGAGTTCTCTCCTCCTTTACGTCAATCCGATATAATCACAGGAAATAAATTCAGCTACTTCCTCTTCTGTCATCAGCTCTGCCAGATGACCAATCTCCCTGATATTGTTCTTGCATTTTTCTTTCTGTTCGTCATCGATATCTTCCGAAGTTCTCCAATATTTATAGTCCCAATCCATATATTGTGCAGCGTTCATAACATGGTCTTCATGGAGTTTATCGTCCAAAAATACATACTTTATTGGACCTGACTCCGGTACATCGATCAGTAACCGTCCGTCATTATTATGCTGGTCATAAAACACATAATCCTTAATGTCTGGATAATCTTCATTGAAATTAAGATCGTAATATTCTTGAATGATATCCTGGCTCAATATGACATCGTGCATATCAAAATTAGTCTCTATGATACGGATTAATTTTGTCATAATGTCTGGTCTGAACATTTCGCACCCTTGCTCACGGTAATCCGTGAGCCAACTTAATGTGTGCCGGCAGCGGCTGATCATCCTTTCCGCAAAGTTCCAACTAAAGTACCTTGCTATCAGATGGTACTTGTCTCCTTCCTGGATTCTGACATAAACCTGTGATCTTTGTCCCATAATTTTTCCTCCTTGTTTTGATTTATTTTTTTCATTATCAATGTGCGTGTTGTTTCACTTTTTGTTTTATTTACATAATTTCACATTAAAAAGATTAATTTTCATTTTCTTTCTGACAATATCTTCGGGCATCCTTTATGCATTCCGCCTTTGTATCGCCAAAGGCAACAGCATTGCCCCATTGGTTTTTTGCAACCCATTCTTTTCGCATACCCAAACGATTAGATTTGCTATGTAGAGGGTCATAACTTTGTATCTGTTCAAAAATTAGATCACTCATTTTCATTGTAATTCCTCCTTAAATTTGAAATTTTTATTTGCAATACCAATATGCTCCTCTCCGAGTTTTTTATTTTGAAAACATAAAAATACCCGCCAAAGCGGGTATTTTTTAGATATTAGTAAACGTGAACAAACCGATATTTCTGTTTAACAAAAGGATACTTTCCATGGTCCACTTCTGATAAAAAATCTTCCATGGGACGGGCAAATATCTCCTTTTCTCCGTACATCGCCTGATATACCATGAGCTGCTCCTGCGTTTCTGTGTGCATGGCTGGCCCGATGACCCTATAAAGGTACTCCTGTCCTACTGATGACAATTCTCGCTTAAAATGCTGGACGATATCACCAGATAAAAATTTTCTGCTATCTTCCTTTCGTTTTCCTGGGACAAAGTAGAAACCTTCCTCATCACTGTTATTTTCGTCAATCCAGCCGCCGAAATATGAAACAATCTCTTTCATGAACTGGATTCCTGTCTCATCATATCCCAAAGACAAATATGTTATTTCTGATTCGACCATTTCTTTTAATTCAGGAGGATAATAACATCCCGCATTGTTGCAGAAATTTACATTACTGTAAGAATAAAATAAATGCCTCTTTCCACAATTCGGTACGTTGAGAATAATAAAACCATACTCTTCGTACCATTTTTCGCCATGGTATTTTTTGTAATCCTGTTGGACTGCTTCTGGCAGCATCTCATGTTCTACGTGATGTACATCCGAAACTGGATGATAATCCCTTAAGAAATCCAACAACTTTTGTACAGTCACATGTCCAAGTAAATTAACTTTTGTGTCAACGCTCATCTTCAAATCTCCTTTTCTACTGATATTTGTTCTACTACACCCATCATTTGAGTATACATTCTGTGAAACAGTTTCTCGTTTGTAACCGGGCTATTTACATCCACGCATCTCATGTCAACCAATTCGGCAATCGATATGAGACGCGACATTATTTTTTATCTTTTCCTTTTGTTATCTTTAAAATAATCCCTTATAGCTTCCTTACTTATTATGTTATGATAGTATTTTTGGTATGCTTCCATCCAAGGTGTCTGCCTATGTGTGATCGCAACAAGTTCTGATGTTGAATATTCAGAACATTTTTCTATGATTTCATCCATATATTTCTTATCCTTTTCTGAAATACTTTGAAATATCTCAGATTTTTCAAGATAAGGAATGCTTGCATTTCCAAACATTCGATATGCTTTGTATACCTCTGGTATTACCGGGCCAAAATCCCAAGCTTCGATTTCTTCACAAAAGCATGATTTTTGAAGTTCCACCAGAAAATTGGCCTGTATGAAATACAATATTTTCTGTAACTTCAAATTACTGATAAAATACCTATGTTGTTTGCAATAGCGGATGACATATTCCGCAACTTCTACCGCATTATACATTACTTTATTTCCTCATTCATCGGTTCACTTTAAAACACACATATCCATTTTGATAATGTCTTTCTGAGAAATAATCGCATTACAAAAAAAATAGTGTCCAATATCATAAACCCAATTGACAACCATAAGCAATATCCAGCTGAAATGAGACCAGCAATACGAGCCACTAAGAGAAGAACAGCAGTTGCAACTAAACAACCCATTCCCCAATTACTGACCATTAGCAACACATCCAACAAATCCCAATATTTATTTAATTTAGGGATTGCTGTCTTTTTCATAATAATCCCATTCCTACACACAACAGGAATTATTTTCTCATTCCAGCAAATGCTTGTTAAGTTATCACATCCATAAAAAGCTAATTCATTGACAGATATATTATTTGGGATAGTGATGGCTGTAAGCCGCCGGCAACCTACAAAGGCATAATCCTCTATTTTCTCCAAGGTTTTTGGTAATGAGACTGTAATCCGCTGCTAGCAAAAGCCCCTTTTTCAATGATTTTTATCCCCTCTGGGATATCTGCTTCTATGAGATCGAAACGCTGAGAAAATGCGTTCATCTCGATTTTTTCAATATTTTCTGGAAATATTGCTTTCCCTCTAGTCACTTCCATGTTTTTTCTCCTGTTACGCAAATCTTAATTGCCCGGTCTTTTCCTTCATAAGCCGGTCTGACCGGCAGATTGGCTTCCTTTCTGCAACACATAGCTCAGGGACATTCGCTCTGACCAACGCTTCTGCTACCGGCGGGCAAACCGCATTTCCGCACCGTTTTACCTGTTCTGCCCGACTGTATGGTTTCCCATTACAATCCCTGTCTATGATGTAATCATCAGGGAACCCCTGGCATCCGTACAACTCTTTTGGTTCCAACATCCGAAGGCCGATATCTACGATCTGATAATCCATACCTTCAATCTGTACAATAGCAAAACGGTCATGGGATGTGATCGTATCGATAGGACATTCCACACTCTGCCCAGTCCCGGTGCCATAATATTTCATCAAAAATGCATAAACTTCTTTACTATGCTCACCGCTTTCTCCTGCCCGGACCAATTTCGTCGCAATGATACTATTATGGTCTAATGCAGTAATGGTCGGCAGCGGACTATCCACAGCTGCACCATATCCTTTATAGCCGCATCCATAATACTTGTGTAGGAACACAGCTATTTTTTTCGGATCATTATGGCATGGAGACAAAATTGGTGAGACAATCCCATACCCATGTTTACTAGTGATAGTCGGCAACGGAGCATCTATATCATCTGGACGACGACTACCACCATGGTTGCACTGAATGATAAATGGCTTGGGATTTTCCAGGATAAATTTCACGACCCCTCTTGCTATCCGCCGCATCGTGTTTTCTGCCAGTGGACGGACTGCACGTATCCCATATTTTTCTTTGATCTCCTCTGATGTGTCAAAAATGGATGGGCATGGCCGTGAAAAGTCGATCTGTGTATACGCTCCCATATAGGGCTGTTTCACACCTGCCGCCACTTCCTTGCTATTTTGGAGAGCATGGGTTGGCTCCGGCCAGATAATGGATTTCCCATCGCACCTTGCGATCAAAAAGAATCTTTTTCTCATGGTTGGGGCTCCATAATCAGCAGCAACCAACTCTTTAAAGTCAACGGCATATCCCAATTTTTCTAACTGGGATATAAATTTTTTGAACGTTGTACCCTCTTTCTTCTTGATCGGGTGATGGGATCGGTTGAGTGGCCCCCATGTTGTAAACTCTACCACGTTTTCTAATATGATGACCCTTGGCCGGACTGTCCCTGCCCAACGGCAGGCGATCCATGCTAATCCGCGTATGTTCTTATCTCTGGGTTTTCCTCCCCTTGCGCGGGAATAATGCTTACAATCTGGCGAAAACCAGGCAAGCCCTACTGGGTGCCCATTGCAGATCTTAATGGGGTCTACATTCCAGACTGATTCGCAATAATGTTTTGTGTACGGATGGTTTGCCATATGCATCCGGATTGCTTCTGGATCATGGTTGATAGCAATATCGACACTACACCCGGTTGCCATCTCAATGCCCGTGGACGCCCCACCGCCGCCGGCAAAATTATCTACCAGCAATTCTCCATTGATCATTTACTCATTTCCCTCCTTTTTTGATCTTTTTACAGACTCAATATGGATAATCGCTGGAAATATTTTTTGTATAAAAAAAGCCTGCGTTCTCACAGGCTTTGGTCTTGGGTATATCTCCAAATCCGTTCACATCCCTTTTGGAAGATTTCTTTCTCTTTTTCAATGCATATGTATTTTCTTCCGGTTTTTAATGCTGCGATTGCTGTGGTCATGCTCCCTGCACAGGGATCCAGGATAAGGTCGCCTGGGTTCGTATAGGTGCGGATCAGATATTCGATCAGCGCAACCGGTTTCTGGGTGGGATGGACTGCAGATTTTTGGGTATCTTTCGGAAATTTTACGACAGATCGCGGATATCTTTTATCCGAATCATAACTGGAAAACTGATAGTCCCCATAATCCGTTCCTTTTTTTGAGTTTCGTTTATGCTCCGCTTTCGATATTTTCCTTACCCCATCGGTCATTTGCGGATGATATACCGGTAATTTTTTGTAGAAAACACAAATGTCTTCATGCGCTCGCAGCGGCATTTTCTTTGCATTTAAGAAGCCGCTCGGTTGCGATTTTTCCCAGATAAGGTTATACCGCCACATACCAGGATTACTGCACATCAGCTTTGCCGTGAACATCCCATTGGAAAATAAGAGGATCGCTCCGTCTTCTTTAATGACCCGGTTATATTGTTCCCACATTGGTTCGAATGGGATGATGATATCCCATTCATTTTGTGCGGTCTGCCCATATGGCATATCTGCGATGATGCAGTCGATTGACTTGTCATCTATGTAATCCATAAGAAATAAGCAATCTTCGTTGTAAAGAGAATCATATTCTAAAATTTTCCTCACTCCTCCATCTTCACACAGGCGCCGATCAGGTAGCCGACAATACCACCTGCAACAACCCCGATAACAAACAGGACACAACTTAACATAGTATCACCTCACATTTTCGCTCTTGCATAAGGCATAACTTACTTCTTTCCCCACATAATGATTTCGGATCAAATGCAGCACATATCCAACCATGTATACCATGAACACTCCCCAAACAGCGAATATATAGGATGCTGCCATCGGATATACGATGGATGATATGTACAGGAGTGGCAGGAGCAGGAATGTCATGAGGATACACGCCGGCTCCAACCAACTTTTTTCAAACTCCCCACATATGGTTGCTTTACTGGACGCATTTTCTTTTTTCAATGAAACAATCTCCAAAGAAACTCTCTGCCCATCTACATAAGTTGTCCTCCGTTTGACATATATTTTCTTTGGTATAGTATCTGTATGGAGTCTGATCTCTTTGAGGCAGATCTTTTCACCATCTGTGTCATCCCCAGATTGCCACGTCCATTCTTTCTTCAATTCCCCTTCTTTGATCTTCCTGCATTGCCGCCGGAAAGCCCGCTGCGCTTTCTTAGGGCTGAGGTAAAACCGCAGCGCTCCGTAATCATATTCCCCATTTTGTGTACATTCTTTTGTTAGAAGATATATCTTGATCATTTTTTCATTCCTTGCATGTTTTATGAACCGATGACCCTAACCGTATGGAATCCCATACGGTTAATGACAGAATAGTTTAGAAAAATTTTCCTAGTCGCAATCGATATCCTGTGCGATCCCGCTTTTTTCTAAAAACGCATAAAAACAATCTAATTCATGTTCCTCCGGTGCCTGGTCATACATATTTTTTCTAAGACAGACTTATATAATTCATCATCAACAGGCATTTGCCCTGTGATTTCTGATAACAGATATAAAACCTCTTCTTCTACGTTGTCTCCTTCCCCGATGATCTCCTTCTGGAACTCCGTCAGTTCCATATCTGGCTGCCATTCCCCAGTTTCCAGATCATAATATTCCAGTTTCCCTTCTTCTGTCATCCTATCTAAAAATGCGGACATTTCACCTTCATCATCCACAAAAAATGAGATCGTATAAAGATATCCTTCTTTTTCACCGGAAAACGACAGGAGTGGGATCATTCCGTCTGTATCAAGATCGTAAGATAGTTCTAACAATAAAAAATCAGGAAGGTTATCCATTGAAACAGAAAAATCAACGTCTCTAAGCCCTGCTTCTAACGTAATCTCTTTCAACTGCTTTACCAAAATCTTTGCAATCCCTACCTTCTGTTCCATTCCCTGATCCATATACTCCATGAACGTTAAAAAATCCTTGATTCCGCTTTTATTGCTTTCTCGCATGTTTCTTCCTCCTTATATGTGATTTGTTTATTTTTGATCGTCTCTTCGATCAATAAAGGAAAACTCCGGTTAAAGTTACAATGCATTTTGGGTCCTACATCATACCATTTTATCTTCCTTCTGGGATATTTCTGGAGCATTTTCCTTATCATATAACGCTTTGTCAACAAAGAAAGGATATTGCCGTCAGTATAAATAAAACCATGGGGATGGATACATTTCCCGCATTTTGCCAATACCAATGCAGCCAGGGCATAATCTGCGGTAATAACAATATCGTTCTTATCCAGATCGTTGATGATCGCTTTATCGGCGGCATCTTTTCCCGGAAGCACATAATGTACAGAGCTATACTCACTATGGATACAACGCTGCATATCTGCGAAGATGATGACTGGTAATCCATACCTTTTTGCGATTCTTTCAATTTGCCCAATGATCCCGCAGGAATCACCATCAACCAGTACTTTCACGGTACATCCTCCTTTCCCTGTATATTGGCAGCTACAAGTTCATGTAATATGCAGCCGCAAGACCTGACTGCTCCTCGGAGCCAGCTCCGAAGGTTCTGTTGGCAGGATTAACATTATAGCGTACACCGCAAGGTATTGATACGGAAAATATCGAACACCAAGAGCTTTGGCTCAACACTTTGCCTTGGAGCAACAAAAACAGCGTTCAAGCAACCCACTGGCCACATTAGCAAACGCCTTCTATCTTTCGATAAGGATGCACAGTCAAACACCCCATTGTAAGGCTTCATCCCCTAGGCAAGCTCAGAGGTTTTCGCCTATATTACTTTTATAACGTCTCCTCTTCCCTCTGTGAAAATAATATACAAAATGGGTTCGGTTTCTTTTTTTCCCTGCAATAAAAAAAACATTTCCCCCTTTGGGAAATTCGTGTATAATAAAGTAAAAAGAATTTATTTCTCCATATTAAGTTTGTACAATAACCAAATAAAGGGGATAAATATGGATGATATCACTGTGAACTACCAATATAAGGACCGGGTATTCCATGACTTGTTCGGCGCAGAAGAACGCAAGGAAAACCTGCTTTCCTTATACAACACGTTAAATGGCACCGACTACCAGAACCCGGATGACCTGGAGATCGCTACCATTGAGGACGCCATCTACATGGGCATGAAGAATGATGTGTCCTGCATCATCGACAACTGCCTGTCACTCTTTGAACACCAGAGTACCTATAACCCGAACATGCCGCTCCGAGGGCTGTTGTATTTTGGGAAACTCTACGACAAATTTATCCAGGTGAACAAGAAGAATATCTATTCCAGCCGGCTCATTAAGATCCCGGCTCCGCAGTATTACATCTTTTATAACTGAAAACAGGAGCTGCCGGACCGGATGGTCCTCCGGCTATCGGATGCTTTTGAAGTTCCACCCCGGGATGGGGAGTTTGAATGGACGGCGACCATGATCAACATCAACGCCGGGAAAAACAAAGATCTCATGGCACACTGCCAGGTGCTTCATGAATATTCCCTGTTTGTCGATACAGTCCGGCAGGAGGCGAAAGAAACCAAAGACATCGCTGCTGCAGTAACAAAGGCTGTAGATATCTGTATCTCCCGGGGGATATTGAAAGATTACCTGTTAGAAAGAAAATCGGAGGTGATCGATATGGTAATCACTGAATACGATGAAAAGAAAACAATGGCGGCTATCGCCAGGGAAGAGTTCGAAGAAGGCCGTGCGGAAGGCATTAAAGAAGGGGAAGAAAGAGGCGAACGGAAAACCCTTATCTCATTAGTAAGGGATGGGCTATTGCCAGCAGCGGAAGCTGCAAAACGTCTCTCCATGTCGGAAAAGAACTTCTTATCCATGCTGTAAAGCAGGAAAGGCGGGAGTATCCCCGCCTTTTCTTTATTTTTTTATCTTTTTGTAATATGACTCCGGCGAACGCTTCCAAAATCCAGATTTGCTCTTCTTCGCAGGTTTATATGAGACACCAAAATGCCCATAGTAGACCATATCTTTTCTGTTTTTATCCAGCCGGAATAACTTCCTTTCAGTTACCAAAAAGTAATCATGATCAATGCCGTACCGCTCCATATCTCCCCATGTGGCATCTAAATGATACCATTTTCCTCCAATACAGACTACGTTCCAGGCATGGTTCGCTTTTTCACTGACCATCACACCATTTTTTATTCCGAATTCGTTTAATAGTAAAGCGACTGCTTTTGTATATCCATCGCACAGTGCATGTCCTTCTACCAAAGCCCCATACGCAGTAGCGACATTTTCCCCTTCCAACGTATAAGTGGTATGCGTAGCTACGTAGTCAAAGATCGCTAGCACCTTTTTTGTTTTATTTAAGGTTTTAGGAATGGATTTTTTAATCTTTTTCACTTTCCGGTTTAATTTTTTCTGCATCTGTTCAACTTTTTCCTGAGTGGTATTTGTTGGATAAGAGATACAAACCGTATCGGCATCCCTTTGCCATATCATGCCAGTCCAGAATATTTCCGGGTGCCGGTATTTGAGTCCGGTAAGTTCTGTCGTTGATGCAGAAATACCAGGTACTGTATATCCTCGCTGATTGACCGTTTGGATGATTTGTTCTTCCTCGGCAATCCCATAGGCAGAAACTGGGACAGAGGAAAATGTGAAAAGGAACAGGAAAAGAAATGGAATGATTTTCTTGTACATAAGCAATACCTCCAGTCATCATTTTGTACATGCTCTGAATATCACAGGATTAATATGTCACTGAAAATGGCTGGAAGTTAAAAACCGCCGATACAGGGTGGTAATAAATTAATCATCCTTGCCTTGTCTGTAGGACACAGAAAAGAAATTTATCGGTCGTGAACCAAAAGGAAAAGCAGGGAACTACCCTGCTTTTCTAATGGAAGTCGCTTTCCAGCTACTCCAATTGCTATATCCTGGTACTTGTCCAGATATCCAGAATCTGGCGAAACCGGTTTTCTTCATCGGTAGAAAACTGTCCATCTTTCAAATGGAAAATAGCTTTCTCCCCATATTTCTCATTCAAGTCCTGGATGAAATTATAAAATTCCTCAAACCTATCCAAGTCCTCAACCCGAAGCAGATACCGCTTCACCCCTTTGTTGGGGAGATATGGGATGAAATATTCTTCTGCTATTACAGGGTTCCGGAAAAGTCCGAAAACCTGTATCTTACTTCGTTTGTCATCCTGCGTACTGCGGTCAATCATACTGATTACCGCATACCCCATGGCTTTATAATAATTATCCATCGTACCTCCAAAAAATATTTTTTTACTTATTACCGTATATGATGTCAATCTTCTTCTGATAAATAATCAGACAGATCGTAAACCTCATCATACCCAATGATTTCTACGTTGTTTTCATATTCCCCAAAACCTAAAAAGGTACTGTCTTCTTCCGAATCAAAAATGATCTTGGCATACCAGTCTCTTTTAAAATCTTTGTAATACTGATTGATTTTTTCCGTTTCACCGTAAAATTCATTCACAATACGACATAAGTTTTCGATATGCTCCTTTGGGGCATCTGTGATCATGATGACCGCATCGTTACTCATGCCATCAGTAAACAGCACCTTCCTTTTTTCAGCAGAATTTTTTTCTACTAATTCAAAAATTTTGTCGCATAAGTGACGCATTGCTAATGTCAGAATCGGGTCATTTTCATAAGAAGATGACGGGATTTCTTTTGTACGCAAAGTTATAATTTGTGCTGCAAAAGAAACATCCTTATCTTTTGTGTATTTTATGATATCTTCTTTTTTCATTCTTTCCAATTAATCTTACCTACCTTTCCTTAAAAAAGACAGGGCAATCACAAAGTCGCCCATTCATGGATATTTCCACTTCTTTTTGAATCGTATCCCTTGAAAATCCCTCTTTTGTAAAAAAAACAATCAATTCATCTTTGATCTTTTTCTGCATTATTTGCGGTAACGTGCAGATATACTTTGTTTTCAATATCTATATCTCCCTTACCTGTTTTTTTGTTAAGCCAGTATTTTTTTCTCATAATCGAGAATGTCCTCCCATGTAAGCCATTGTGGTTTTCCATTCTCCGGAAATTTTTCCCATAATTCTTTCATTTCCTTGATATGTCCCTGGGGATCACCATCCAGTATAGATGCTCTCCTTTCTCCATAACCGAGATAATAGTCGCAATCCATACGCATCCGGTCTAAAAGCATGTATTCAAATTCGTATGGATTTTCCTGATACGGCGCCGGGTCAAAGCGATGTTCTGTCTGGATTGGATATAATGGTTCTCCATCAGGATCATTTCCTGTTACAGAATATAAATCCGGGTTCCCTCGGCCCATATTAAGGTCCTTCCAAAGTTTACCTTTCTGGTCTTTGTACATTGGGTGGGAAAAATCATCCTTTCCAACGTATTTCATCATCAATGTTTTCATGTAATACCTCCTTCATTTGAAAATTGTTTTACAGGAGCAATATGGATGAATTACCTGGTTTTTATTTAAAAAAATACCCGCCGAAGCGGGTAGAAAATAGTTAACTTCTTTTACGGATTCTGACATTCATGGCTGTTTCAACAGTCTTATACCCATACCCAGAACAATCCCGGATAACCTCCCCTGTCTCCGGGTCAACGATCACATACCGGCTATTTCCCGGACTGGAAAGAGACGGCGATAACAAAATCTGATACCCGTCTGGACGGACCACGTTTTCTTTATTTTTCTTATTTTGGGTCAACTTATTATCTTCGATAGCCTGTGGGTAAGGAAAAATTTTGAATTCGTTTCCAAACGCCATATAGATCTTATTTCCATTAATGTCCAAGACCTTCCCTTCCCCATATTTTTCATGGTACAAAGTATCGCCGTTCTTCACATCTAATTCAGGTTTTTCGGTTTTTCCACCAAGTACCTTATATGGTATCTGTTCCGTTTTACAGATCTTCATCATCTGCTTATAATACGGGGACGGCTCAACCTCGTCTTCAAAATATGTTTCCGGCTTGATGATATATAACTGATCTTTCGCGCGGGTCATCGCTACATAAAACATCCGGCGCTCTTCCTGCAGTTCTATCGCTGTTTCTGCATTCTTATTCGGAGTCACGCCATCGACCGCATTGACCAGAAATACCACTTTATATTCAAGCCCCTTGCTTCCATGCATAGTTGTCAGGCTCACTGCGTCCGTGCCTTTTTCCCATTTCGTCTGTTCCACGATACGCTCGTGGTAGGACTGTCCATATTGCATCCAATCTTGCATGGTAAGAAATTCCGAAGCATCTTTTTCCAGGTCGTCAAAGATCATATTTAAAAGGTCGATACTCTCATGCATGTATTTCGCGTAACTTTCTAAACCTTTCTCATACCCTATCACATCCCGGATATAAGCGATCAGGTCTTTCGGGCGCGGAAAATTTTTTAATGCATGTATCCTCTCCTTAAACTGAATGATATCTTTTGCCCTTTTCCGGTTTCCTTTCTCGAAACACCATTCGATGACTTCATCTACATTCCTGCATTCTTTAAAACACTGTCCGGTGATGTACAACGTTGGACGTTTCATTGCTCGCTGCCATTTCCTGTAATCACGCGAACCATTGGCAATCTCCCAGAAATTCAAGATATCTTTATAGATGAAATGATTGTAGATATCGATGATATCATCTTTTTTCGCATAAAAAGGAATTTCTTTCTCCATAAATTTTCCAATGATTGGCTGGCTTTCTTTATTTGTCCGGTAGATGACAGCCATTTCCCCATACGGAATCCCTTTATCATGCTCCTGCTTGACCATTTCTAAGATAAAATTTGTCTCTTCTTTTTCATCTTCTGTCTGTACAAAACAGATACTTTCCTGTGAATCCCGGTTCGCCTGCAGGTCTTTTGGGTAACGTTCCGTATTCTTCTCAATGAATTTCCGGGTTGCCCGCACGATATTCCCATCGGAACGGTAATTGATACCTAAGATAACTTTTTCCGCCTCCGGAAATGCTTTTCGGAAACTTAACATGATGGATGGATCCGCTGCCCGGAAGCGGTATAATGACTGGTCATCATCCCCGACAATCGCTATATTCCGGTACTTCTCCGCTATCAGGTAAAAGATATCAGCCTGTATCCGGTTGGTATCCTGAAATTCATCGATCATGATATACCGGTATATATCCTGTATCATAGATAAGGCTCTGGGTTCTTCCATCAGATGCTTGTGGCAGAGGATAAGGATGTCGTCAAAATCATATTTCCCTTCTTTCTCCATCTCTTCCATATACGAGAAATACATCTTTTCCATTTGGTAATCGGAGATTCCCTGGAAACCAGCAAATGTTGACGGGTCCTGGACGTCTTTCCGCATATTTTTGATATTACTGATCCCACTGGATGCTGCCTTGATAAATTTCCTCTCATCTCCTGTCTGAAAATGATATTTTTTGTAAATTGTGTATAACTTTCCATATTTTTCATTTTCGGCACAAAGTTTATCATAGGAGTACCCGAAATAGTTTCTTAAAAAATTTAAACATATGGCATGGATCGTACCAAAATTTACTCCACGGCCATCCACTGGACATATCTCATTATATCTCGCTGCCATTTCCAGCGCTGCATTTTTTGTGAATGTTGATATCAATATTTCCTGCGGCTTCACATGGTATGTATGGATCAACTCTTTCGCACGGTTCACTATCACTGTAGTCTTACCCGACCCTGGGCCTGCCACAATGATCAATGGACCATCTTTATGGAAGATTGCTTTCTCCTGCATTTCATTAAATTTACTTGCCATCTGTCTTCCCTCCTGATATTTGTTACTGATTATTATCAGCATTTTCCTCTTTTATAGTCTCTTTCTATTGTACAAAACCTGGGACAACTCTTTTGTTTTCCATACAGTTCACAATATAACCTCCATTTCTTTTGCTTTTTACTGATAGGGTTAATATAGAAAACGACCTATTTCATTTTTTGTATATTTTGAAATTTCATCACTGGAAAAAACAACGCTCCTTTGGAGAGCTATGAAGACAGTAAAAAAATATATGCCCGCATTATTTTTTTGACAGATATTGTTGTCATAATTTTATATAATGATCAGGCAAAAACAATAAGATAGCCACAAAGAACAATTTTAGAACTTCTATTTTTGCTTTAATCCTGTATTTGATATAAGGCTGATCTGATAAGCAACCGGTGATTTTTTTTGACATCTATTGTTGTCTTTATCTTTTATTACTTTTCTATTCCTTGACATCTATTCTTGTCCTTATTTTTCCATTAAAAACAGAATCAAGCAGAATAAGCATGATAAAACCATTTCTTTTAGACATCTATTATCGTCTTTATTTTTAATATGTGCTTATTTTTAGACATTTGTTGTTGTCTTTAAAATCGATGATATGCCCATTCTACACCGCTTTTTAGGACATCTATTATTGACTATTTTTTTTATATTTCCTATTCCTTAGACATCTATTATTGTTTCACTTCTTTCTTACCTATATTTTTTTTAGGTCATCTATTGTTGTCCTTTATTTTTGGCATCTATTTGCTTTTCAGGACATCTATTATTGTCTTTTATTTTTATTATTCATTTATTTTTCAAGACAGCTATTATTGTCCTATTTCTTTTATTTTTTATATATTTTTATGACATCTATTTTTGTCCTTTATTTTCTTTATCCTCTTTATCCTCTTATTCTCAAGACATCTATTATTGTCTATATTTTTTTATCTATTACCGTTTTGTAAAAAAAACAACAGAAAATCATCGGGATTGTTTTCAGCTCGCATCCGATTTTGGGATATTTACCCACATTTACACTTTCTTACCCCTTCTGATCCCCTCTTACCATCAATCCCTTCCTTATTTCAGATTCCTACAAACTTTTACAAACACATTTCCCTTGTATTTCATACTGCTTCCCTGTACTTTTTTGCACTCCTCCAGTCTTCTTTTCTTGGCATTTTTTGTCTTCCTAAAACTATTTAAATTTTTTCATCCTTTCACCCAGTCTTCAAATCCCAATCTCTTTTTACATGGTTTTTAAAAATCCGTATAACTTATTATGGATTTTTATTTTTCTCCTTTTAAGTCTGCTTTTTCAAAAAAGAAAAGTCAGCAGCTCTCCAACCGATCATGAACTATCACAACAAGAAAATACAGGGCTATCTTCAGAAACATGCTTGACTACATAGCAAAAAAACATCTTACGTTTCCTCTCTTTTTAGAATGATTTTCCTTCATCCTTTTTAAATTAATTATCCCCCATCAAAAAGGCTGGCGATTATTGCAGGGAAGCAACGATTTTAATCCCGGATTTATTACGATGGTGGTGTAACAAGTTGTAACAGCAATAACAGGAGGAAACAAAATGACAGGAGAAAAGAAACAGACGACACAGGAACTTTATCAGGCATATATGCCACGGGTAAGGGAACTCCATGAGAAAGAATTAGCAGGAACTATTTCAGAAATGGAGAGGAATGAACTCAAAGCAAGAAAAGGGGTGTTATTCAACAGTATTAAAAAATTTGGATATTCTCTTGTACACGGCATGATTGCAGGGCACAAATTCCCGCCAGATATGTTCATCGAAATTGAAGGGGAGTTATTTATTGAATTTTGCAACGTGCTTTATAGTTATGACCCGTATTATACCAAACCAACTACTTATTTTATGCGTCCGTTTAAAGGAGCAATCAGCCGGTATATGGCTTCCCGCAATGGTAAGACAGCTTATGAGATCCAGAATTGGAAAAAAGTAAATCGCTGGATCCAGTTTTATGAAAGTAATGGGATTGAATGGACGACAGAGATGATAGCAAGCGCATCCGGATTATCTCTTCGCGTCGTACAATCTACATTGGAAATTTGGTACCGTTCCCAGTTAGCTGACATTGACGAGATTTTTGATATCAAAGACCAGAATAAAACGCCAGAGGAAGCTTTTATCGAGCAGGAGCGTCAAGAGACGATTGACAAAGTGATAAAAGAAACATTAACCCCAGAAGAATACCAGTTACTTCTGATCCGTTTGAACCTCGATGGGAGGAAAGCTTTATCATTTGATAATGTAGCGAAAGTATCTAAATTATCGTTAAGGGAAGTCCGGGCGCGGCTTAGTAATATTTCAGTCAAACTTTCTAAAGACCCGACTTTAAGAAAATTATTCAATATTTGCGAGGACAAACAAAAAGAGTTAGAAAAATCTTTATTGGAAGAACTCCCATTTGAAGATGATGAGCCTACACTGGATGATATCCTGGAGCAGTTTAAAGGGTTTAAGTTTTAAAAAAAAGAATATTCCTCTGTTCATGTTAATTATGTAATTTTTATCAAATAAACAGGGAGGAAAGCATATGTTAAAAATGACACTGAGCAGGACAACAAACCCAAAGATCCAGAATGAATTTCTGGGAGCAGTAATGATAACTCTGGATATGCCGGAGCTGGAAACCTTACCGAAAGACGAATTGGCCATTAAATGGTATGGACATAATAAATCTGCAAACTTCTGGGAGATCAACAATGATTCACTCGAAGGTAGCAGTGGATTTTACTGCTGTCCAGTACATATTGTGAAGCAGAAAAACCGGCTTATTATGTATACAGAACATAATTCCTATGAATTTATCTTGAGGTAAAAATCTAAAACACGAAAAAAGCGGGATTTCTCCCGCTTTTTTCACATTATTCAAAAACAATTATTTTATATTGTATTTCTCATACAATTCCTGCCGTTTCTTTTTATCGTTCGCTGCTTGCTCGGCTTCATCTGGTTTACCGATTTTAAAAAGATAAGAAATCAACTTTCCTAATTTATCTTCTCCATCAGACCAACCTTTTTTTAAGCCATCATTGTAAATAGATGCACCTATACTCCTCATCTTACCAACCTCCTCTTTTAACGCTTCATTATTCGAAAAGTCAATATACTCAGATACAACTTTTAATGTGTCCTGTCCTGGAAAGAAAAAACTGTTAAGAAAACGTACCAAAGGATTCTTTTCTGCTCCAATTTTCCCCAACCGGATAATGATCATTGACATAAGATCATAAGTATCTTTCTTCGGATAGACATCCCCGGTATTCCTCGTGTTCACAAATTCATACACAGAGACGGAATCCCTTTCTTTTTCTGGTACGTTATCCCGGCAGATCCATATACTGTAACATTTTTCCAATTGCCCATAATCGGTATGTTCTGTCACAACGCCAAGTTGTGATGACATTTCCCGTGCCAGGTAATAAATTCCTCTCTTCTCAATAGGGTAGCCCGGCTTATAATTTAATTGAGGCTCTATATTAATGTGCAGATTCACTGCAATCTCGCTCTGGTCAGAAAGGATCGGGTTTACTGCTTTAAACAGGATATCGAAATAGGATACTTTTTCGTTTAAAATCTTAAACTCTGTATTCTCACCGGAAACTACGGTATTTGTCTGGTGATTGGAAAGTTCTGTCTCCCCGACGCTGATCGTAGAGCCTTCAATGAACCCCATAATCTCTTCTTGTGTATAATCTTCGTATTCTGGTACAGCCAAATGCAATATCACAGAAAGGAATTCTTTTTGCTTTAATATATATTTAGCTGAAGCATCCAACCCTTCTACATTTTTATTCATTTGAACTGCGCTTAATGCATCAATGCTCCCATCCATACTTATTCCACCTCATTTTTCATGTTTTAATTATATCACAGAAAAAACTTTTTAGAAATAATTCCTGTATAGTTATTTTATGAGTTAAAAAAGATCCTGCCTTATGGCAGGACCTCTCTCTTAAATAAATGGCAGTTCATCCTCAATACCTTCCGGAATCGTCATGAACCCGTCTGAAACCGGCTGCTGCCCATAAGGCTGCTGTGGCGCTGGATTAGGGGTTCCCGCCGGCTGCTGTGCGTAAGTATTCTGCTGTGACGGCATCGCGGCATTGGCCGGATTCGGGTATCCAGCCGGTGCCTGTGTTGGCTGCTGTGTATACCCACTCTGCTGTGGCGGCATTGCAGCATTAGCCGGATTAGTAGCCCCGGCCTGTGGCTGTGCTGGCTGCTGTCCTGTATGCTGCTGGGAAGCAGCCTTACTTTCCGCAAAACTCTGTTCTTCCACAACAATATCTGTTGTGTAGCGAGTCTTACCTTCTTTATCTGTGTAAGAACCTGTCTGGATCCTTCCACAGATCACAATCTTTGTTCCTTTCTGCAGATATTTTTCCGCAAATTCGCCCATGCGGCCAAAAGCAACACATCCTATGAAATCGGCTTCCTGCTCGCCCTCTCTCCGAAATCTCCTGTCAACAGCTAAGGTATATCTCGCTATACATACAGGTTTTTCTCCCTGCGAATAACGGATATCCGGATTTTTTGTTAACCTTCCCATCAAAATCACTTTGTTTAACATAAATTAGTACCTCCTTGTTTTTGAAATTTATCATTTACATTTTTATTATGAACGAAACAAAGAAAAATTTTTTCAACGAGAAACGCCGTGCCTGCCAGAAAGAGCATTCACGGCGTAAAGAAATACTTCATGAAGGAAATTTATGGATTTGGATAATCCGCAGCGTTAGGATACTGTAAATCATTCTCCTGCGATTGGATATCTTCTGGTGTAGGCAGTGCCGTGATATAGGCGACCGCATTATCCACATCCAGCTTCAGATCATCATAATCGTCATATCCTTCATATTGCGTAAGTGCATTTTGAGCATCCGTTACAAGCTTTTGGGCGCCTGCGCCATAGACTTCCCGGTCATACATAGCGTCAATATACCATTCCACGATATTCCGCTTTTGCGTTTGCAAAGCTTCTGCAGCTGCATCTTCTGATTCGGCTGCTTCTTCCGCCATAGATAACTGTTCTTTTTCTTTGTCAGCTTCTTCTTCTGCAGCAATCACATCATTCCATTTATTTTCTACGGATTCTTTTAGCAACCCATATTTGTATGCAGCCCGCTCCAGATAAGGGATCTGCTCCGTATCATCTTCGATCTTATCAATTACATCCAATACGTCAGCATATTGGTCATCCAAGTTTTTGGCTTGTGCCGTATTCTTGATAGTAAAGTCCTCAAAATCAGATACCACTTTTTCTGCTTCCTGTTTTTCCTTCTCAATTCGTTGTTTTAACAAGTAAGCTTCCCGTTTTTCATCATTCAGTCTGGAAAAATAATCATATCCTTTGGGGCGCAAAGCATATAAATCGTTTCCATTAGGGATGGATGTAGGATTTCCATTACCATCTGCCAGATACACAGTGTCTGGGATAGAAAAATCCTGTGAAGCAGCCGTAATTTTATCCATAAACGAACAGAAGATCTCTGCCGGGTAGGAAGACCCGGTAAGCCCTTCCACTGTTTTTGGGGTATCGCAGCCCGCCCAGACAACAGTTGTATAATCAGCGGAATATCCGCAAAACCATGCATCCTTGTTATCGTCTGTCGTTCCTGTTTTTCCTGCCAATATTTTCCCTTTTTTGTACAAATGGTTGGCAGTCCCATACTCTTCCCGGAAGGCGCCTTGCATCATATCTGTAAGTATGTAAGCGGTATCTTCCGAATATATTTCTTTTGTATTCCCATGCGGTTGGTAGACAATAGACCCATCTTCTCTTTCCAGTTTAGTAATGCAATCATTATCTACATATTTTCCACCATTCGCTAAGGTACTGTATCCCTTTGCCATATCAACAGGTTTTACCCCATACGTCATCCCACCGAGGGATATCGAGGCAATCGTCGAATCAGCATAACATAAAGAAGAAAACTTCATTCCTTCAAGATAAGATAAGCACACATCATTTCCTGTTTGTTGGAACAGTTTGACTGCCACTGTATTGACAGACCGGGCCAATGCCTCCCGCACTGTGACCGGGCCAAGATAACCGCTATATGCATTTTTCGGGCTATAACCATTATAATCGATCGGCTCATCATTTAAAACTGTATCAGGGGTTACTACACCTTCGTTAAGGGCAGGCCCATAATCCAAGAGAGGCTTGATAGATGATCCCGGATTCCGCTCAGAAAGGAATGCCCGGTTAAATTCATCTTTATCTGATCTTCCACCTACGATCGCAACGATCATCTGTGTTGAATTATCGACACAGACCGCCGCCCCTTCTAATTCTTTACTAAGACCTTTCGTTACAGATTCCTGTAATTTCCCCTGAATGGATTGGTCGAAAGATGTATAAATTTTATATCCGCCGGAACGGATTTCTTTGGCACACTCCGCGTAAAGGGAGGAATACTTTTTATTATATTTCTTATATTCTTTTCCTGATGAAAAACTATACTTGAACTGGAACCCTTGCCTTTCCATCAAACGTAAAGTCGCACAGTGTATAGCATAACTTACCATGTAATTATCGTTATCTGTATTATCAGGCTGTGCCACTACTTCTGGGTTTTCTTTCATCGCAAGGTCATATTCTTCCTTCGTGATATAGCCTTCAGAAAGCATATTTTTAAGGACGTCTTCCTTTTTCCTGGTCGCATTTTCATAGGAATCTGCAGGGTTGTAATCATTTGGACGGTTGGAGGTCCCGACGATCATCGCAGCTTCGGCTAAAGTCACTTCACTTGCAGACTTTCCAAAATAATACCGGGCAGCGCCCTCTACACCATAACACCCATTACCATAATAGTTGGAATTGCAATAAAACTCCATGATCTGTGATTTTGTATAAATCTTTTCCAGTTCAAAAGCTGCCAATGCTTCTGTAAATTTACGGGTAAACGTCCTTTCACTTGACAAAAGGTTGTTTTTTATCACCTGTTGTGTGATTGTTGAACCGCCCTGCGTGATCACACCTTTATTTTTGATGTATGATATGCCGGCACGGAACAGCGCTTTATAATCAACGCCATGATGCACAGCAAAGTTCTTATCTTCCTGGGCGATATATCCATTTTTGATATATGTAGATATATCAGAACTTTTTACATAAGAATAATTTTCGTTTCCAATTTTTCCAACCTTTGCGCCGTCTTTATCATAGACATATGTGTTCCCGTCCCTGCGGAATGTACCCTCATCCATCTCTGATGTGATCTGAAAAACTTTTTCTTTAGTTTCTACATAGATTGGATGGATAAGTTTATAAGCAGCGATCAGCGCAGCTATACTGATGATGAAAAAGAATAATAAAACAATTTTAAGCCATCTTCTTTTTCGAACGAATTTCTTGTTATGTTTCATAAAAATAAGGCGGGGCTTATATATAAAACCCCGCTTCCCCCTTCCTATTCCTGTATTTTTTCTTTCACTAAGTATCCCTGGACAGCAAAACGCTTGGAGCCATGCTGTGTACAGGTCGATAAAGTAACGATACGGTCACTGACAGAAGGTTTTGCTCCGGCATCATACATACTGTTTTCCGTCCATGTATCAATATACTCTTGGTATTTCTCAAGGTCCCCAAAAGCATATGTATAAATGGATGACGATGGCTGTATCACGCTGGCAGAAAAGATCTGGTATTTTAACATCCGTCCATCCCTGGTATAGATGTAAAAGTAAGGATGTTTTGAATAAAATTCTTCATCCATTAACTTTTTTAAAGAACCAAACATGGTGCCATTCGCCATATTGTGCCCGTAGATGATCGTATTCTGGTCTGAGAAATCATAGTTATTATGGTAATCCATAAAAATGGAACCAGCGAAAGAATATTGTTCTTTCGTATTACGGTGCAGGTAATAAGAATTGTCATCCGCCTGCATGACCGGATAAGAGATTTCTTCAATGGATTTAAACCGGATCCATGCAACAGCATCCTTATTTTTGATCTTATCCCAATTTACCTTAAAACCATCCCCTTCCTCATCATCCTCTTCTTGCGTGATCACATCCTCCCGCAGCCGGTCAAATGCTGTCCCATCCCTTACATATAAAACTACGATGGATGCGATCACAATGACACATAAGAACATGATAATTTTTAAGAATATACTTCCTCTTTTTCTTTTTACAGGTACACCAAATTCCCTATAATTATCCAATAGCTATCACCTCCGCTATTAATATGCAAAAGAACCCGTCTGAAAACCCATATGGATTTTAAAAGAAATGGACCCCTGCTTTTCAATTTGATAATAGATACATCCATAAACCGGATGTTCTAAAATTAAGAAAGCAGGTATATAAATGGGTTATTGTTTTTTATCGCTCCAAAAAGTCAAGACTTTAGGACAATTGAAATCAAAGTTCAATCATAACCATAGGGTTGCTGACGTGGAGAACGCTGATCCTATGTTAAAACATTTGAACAAGAATCTCATCCAATGTCAATTGATGGATGGGACGAAAGCGGATTACGCTGCAGCATGGAATGAGCGGATCGATAATCTGGATTACTATAAAAACCATAAAGTGTACGCAAACGCTGTAAAGGCAATGGAAATTGTCATGACATTCTCCAGGGAAGATAATATCGATATTGACGCATGGCAGAAGAAAAATATCGCATGGCTGGAAAAGACGTTTAATGTAGCTGGGGATGGGCGCAGCAATATCATGGATGTCACTTACCATGCCGATGAGCCGGGAAATGTCCATCTTCATGCGATTGTCATACCTATTGATGAAAATGGGCATTTAAACGCTTCCCGGTTTACCAACGGATCAAGGGTAATGAGCGAAATGCAATCCAGTTACGCCAGGGATATGGAAGAATTTGGACTAGAACGAGGTCTGAAAGGAAGCAAAGCGAAGCACAAAGATATCCGGAAATTTTACGCGGAACTAAACCGGAGTATTGAAAGTGTCCCAGAACCAGAACAAGGGGAAAGCGCCTACGAATATAAAAAGCGTGTACTGGAAAACCTGGAGACAACTTATGCCGCAGCGCTAAGAAATATAGAAAAAGAAAAACGGCGACAGATTGAGGATATCACCACCTATTATCAGGGACATTATAGTACATATCAGCAAACCGAGGAACAGATAAGGAAAAATACGGAAATGCTTAATCAATTATCTTCTGAAACCAGTGTATTACAAAAAGAAAAAGAACAGATAGAAATCGAAAAAAATGAGAAAATAAAAGAGCTTCATGCCGTACAGAGTGAAATAAAAAAGATATATGAATTAACAGAAGACGTTCATCAAAGCATGGGTAAAAGGAAACAAAATAATAAAACAGAACAAGTTTCATCTATTTCCTTTGAGCAGGAACAAAACTCTGAGATCATCAATAGTGTCCGACAAGAGTTACTCGCATTAGGTACGATCACAGAAGAAGAATACTCAGATATGATGAACAAAGAATATTACAAAAAGATATGTGAAAAATTACAGGAATCTGTCCCAGAGGAATATCAAGAAGCAGCAAAAAAAACAGCAGAAGAACTTGGATGGGATACATATAACAAAGAAACTGTAGAGCATGATTTGTAGCGGACTAATAACCAAATGAGATGAATTTATTTCTTCTCCTATCGAAGAAATCCCCGGTTCTGCCATATATGGCAGAAATTCGTGAACAAACCACTTTTCATATTAAGGTTGTAACTGTTTAATGAAAGAAACGAAAGGAGTCGTTATGAAAGCAAAACATCTTTTTGCAGTAGCTGGAGCACTGGGAACGATCGGCGGAGCCGCTGCATATTTACACAGAAAGAAAAACAAGGAAAATGAACAGGTTGTCAGAAACAAGATCATCCTCTCAAAAAACTTGTGGCGTAATCAGGACACAAAGCAAACAAAGATCAATAACAATTTTCTTTTGATTGGGGATGGCGAAACAGCATCGGAACACTTTATCATCCCAAATATTTTAGAACAAACTTCCAGTTACATCGTCATTGACCCGGAAGGAAAGATTTATAGACAGGTAAAGGACAGATTAATCGTCCATGAAGAAAAATGTCTGAATCTGTCCTCCCATACCATGGATGGCTGTATCTCTTATAATCCGTTCGCCTATGCAAAAGAGGAATGGGACATGTTACAGATAAGTGATTGTCTGGTAATGCAAAACAGACCTGGAGAAAAATTATGGAATAACTTACAAAAAATTCTCCTCGTTGGGTGTATGTTTCACTTATTGGAAACAGGAGAAAAACTTTCTTTTAAAACATTATACAATTTATTATGTCATTTTTCTGATGATTTGTTTGCTTCGGATTCCGAGGATGGGCTTGCAGCCAAATACCTCAAAGCTTTCACAGAGAGCGCAGCCGGACCTACAAAAGATGCCATCGTAAAAGCTTGCATCAATTGTTTGGAGCCATTCCGCTTTTTCGGTGAAGAAGATGGTTGTGATCTGAAAGCATTATCTGATAAGAAAACTGCATTATTCCTCATTACAGACACAGAACCTAATACCATCTCAAAAGTCTTGATCCCATTGCTTTTTACACAGCTGTATGGAATTCAGAGAAGAAAAGTGGAAAAAATTGCAATCAACCATGAGTCAGAATCCATCCCTTACTCTTCTGTCACCTGTTTCCTGCAAGGGAAAGAATATTTACGAGTTTTCGATCAAGACTTCGATCATTCGGAGAACATCTCTTCTTTGAATTCTCTGATCTTTTGTACGCTTGGAGTTGATCTGGTATTTGTTTCAAAAAAAGTCTTGGACAGAAAAGAGGATAGCGCTACTGGTGTAACCCGGACGACAGCAGCTCATTGTGATTCCGTAATATACTATTCTTCCCCGGACTTCACAACTTTGCAGTATGTATCGGAGCGAATTGGCAATAAAAAAACTTTTTCACACAACAAGAACAGTACCCGTCAGATTCTGACAACAAGTGAATTACTGCAACTTCCAAAAAATAAATGTGTTGTTGTACAGAGAAACCAAAAGACAGCCATAGACGATGTATATTAATGATCTGAAAGAAGATCATGTTCAACTTTTGAGGTCATACAGAAAGCCCCTGGTTAATGGGGCTTTCTTACTGACAAAAATATTTAATCACTAATGCAAAAACCTGCGGTCTCTATGAGTTTTCGTATCGTTCTCTTGGATACTCTCAAACCATTATACTCTACCAACCCTTCACACTCCCCGGTAAATATATCTCCTGGAACATATTTTTTAAGGATAATCATGCCCTTATCTACAAATATCTCGACGGAATCTTCATCATCTGTTAAGCCAAAACTATTTCTTAATTCTCTTGGCAATGTTATACGTCCCAATGCATCCAACTTCCTGATAATTCCCGTACTATGCATATTTTTCCTCCCATAAAGAAATAGATTCTTTTTTAACAAAAAGTATAAACAGAATTGAGGATAATTGCAATAGCATCCAGAAAAAAAAGAACCTTCCGGATAAATCCGGAAGGCCCAAAACACGTTTCCTCTTTATGCCGCTTATCTACAAGGTAGCAATTTGCCACACATAAACGTCTTCACCAGTGTACAATATTGCGCTGCCATCAGAAAGATACGACATTTCTTTAAATCCTTCGTCCCAGTCATCTTCAGACGGACAGCTTTTTTCATATTCACTCTGCATTGCTTTTAAAGCTTTCGGTTTACTTTCAAATAATTCGTAGGAGATGGATTCTCCGTCAGAAAAGATCAGGAGCGATTGCTGCTCCGTGGTAAATGGGTTATCTTTTAAAAGATAATGGCATCCTTTTGATAAAAGGAACTGCTGCCAGTGCAATTCTTCTTTGTAAGTATCAACACCTTGAAGCTCCAACCCGTCTTCCCGTAAGGTAACAAGACTGGATATTTTTACCCCACTATAACAGGATATCCCGATCAGATAGGCGAGTACGGTATTCTCTTCCTTGTTTTTCTTAATGAACTCGATCATTTGAGGTTTGAAAATACAATTTAAAGCCGCCTTGATCTCACTGTTACTTAACATCGTTAATGGTTTGTACATCATAATCAAAAATCCTCCTTGTTATGTTTTTTTTGCAGAATTAATATACGTTAAGAAAACCAAAAACATTATTGGAAGGAGAAATGGATCTGTTTATCATCACCCAAGATCAGACAGGCGGAAAATGGCGTTCCTTTTTTACTGATAAACCCTTCTATCTCATCTGTTTCCTTCTTTTTTATGAGTGACATCAAGTCACGGTCAGATAACCGTTTTTTCGCAATATTCCGAAATAACTTTAACCCGCAGGAATCACAAAATACTCCATGCTCTGTCATACGGGCATTGGCATGGCAGATAGGGCAGACAACAGATTTGTCATCCGGGTTTACAAACCGGACCTTTTTCTCCTTTAGGTTTATTTGCACAGCTGCTTCAAAAGATGATCCATCTTTCTTTGTAAAAGCATGCTTTCCAGATGTTTTCCCCTGCAGCATATCTTTTATCTCTTTTTCTGAAAAACGTATGCCGCATAAGTACGACGGGATAGAAAAACCGCAAATGCAGCCATAAGAATACCGTTCCTTACTCAAAGGTTTCCCGCAGCATGGACATACATACGAGGAAAAAATTTTTTTTAATGGCTTTTCTTCTACCTGCTTACAAAGCCTGTGCAGATCACGAAGCATATTTTGATATCCATTGGTAAAATCTACCTCCTGACGTTGGATCTTTTTGATCTGAAGATCCAGTACAGCTGCAAAAACCGGAGAAAGGATGTCAATCCCTTCCAGATTTTCCACATACGTTTTTCCTTTTTCTGTGATAAATAAACCTTTTTTCTTATCCTCCACATATCCCTTAGAAATCAATTCTGAAATGATAGCGGCCCTCGTAGCAGCAGTACCTATTCCCTTTGAGTCAGCTAAAGATTTCCGTAACGCAGGATTCTCTATCTTACTGGCAATGGTGATCATCGCACGCAATAAAGTAGCCTGTGTCAAACGCTTCGGTGGTGTGGTGACTTTACGGACAGGGGAAATAGATTTTGCAGAAATATCCATGCCTTCGGACAATTCGGGAATATACTTCTCTTTTCCAACCCCGTAGAGGATCTTCCAGCCAGGATGCAAGATAGATTTCCCTTTTGCTAAAAACAGATACTTACCATGACAGATCAATACCTGCGTTACCTGTTCCTGCAGTTTCGGAAGGAACTGCGCCAACATCCGGGTATAGACCATCAGGCAGACTGCCCTCTCGTTCGCAGTCATAGCATCTAAATTTGGAGCAATGGTCGTAGGAAGCAGAGCATCATGAGACTCTTTTGCCACTTCAGCATCATTTACAACCTTCTTATCAGAAAATATAAAAGAAATATCACTAATGGATGCTGCTGCCTGTGACAATTTTGGAAAGACTTTTGCTTGTTCAATAAACTGAGCAAATTCTTTCGCTTTTTCTGTGGAAACATACCGGCATTGAGTACGCGGATAGGATAGGCATTTATGTTTTTCATACAAAGACTGGACAATATCCAATGTCTCAGTCGGAGTAAGGTGGAGCTGGGAAGCAGCCTCTGCCTGCAGCGCCCCAAGATCATAAAGCTGCGGGGCATGTGTCGAGGTGGTTTTTGCTTCTACCTGCTGGATTTTTCCATCAAGGGGGATAGCCGGGATAGTTTCTGGAGAGACAAAGCGCATCACAGACCCATCATCAGGATTTAGCATGGTAGCGGTAAACCCTTCCTCATAATCTGCATCCACAATATAATAATATTCTGGAGTAAAATGAGCGATAGCCATGGAATTATCATAGACCAGTTTCATTGTTGGTGCCTTAACCCGTCCGACATTCATAGGGGAACCTAAACGTACAGACATGATCCGGCTAAGGTTCATCCCATAGAGCCAATCTGCCCGGGAACGGAGTAAAAAGGACTGTGTAAAAGCAATATGAGCAGGATCTGAATGGAAATCCGTCATAGATAACAGGGATTCCAGGATTTCCTTATCTGTTAAAGACCGTTCCATAAAACGCAGTGCTTTCTTGTCAGTAAGGTGCAGGTAATGTTCTAATAAAAAATAGATACCATACCCTTCCATATCTGAATCGGTACCGACGATAAACCCTTCGTAAGAGGAAGTTTTCTGTGCGATCTCATGCAGTAATTTCCTTGACCTGGTATTCTCAATAGGTTTAATACCCCAATGATCCGGCACCATAGGATAAGTCACTTCATCCCAATGTAATCCAGACCAGGGTGCGTCTTCGTAATCATCAGGCATGAAATTAGTACAAAGATGTCCAGCCATAGCGATAAAGTCGATCTCGCCGACCTTAGAAACAATTTCGGTTTTATGTTGCTGATAACAGGACTGGACAGTCCGCATTAAAGAGGGTTTTTCGGCAATAAATAAATATTTCATAGTGAATGAATACCTTCCTTCGTTAATTGATCAATATAGTACCAATATGAAAAAAATGACGCAACATATCAGAGAAAAGGAAAACCCTGCCTTCACGGCAGGGTCAAAAACAGAGGAAAGTGAATAAACAGAAAAAAGACTTGCTGTACCGTTTAAACGACAGCATCAGGACCTAAGATATCTTCCGCTGCTGCAAAAGTAGCAGCTTCAGGATCAGCGGATGTGCGGACATCCATATCTTCCAACCCAGCATCAGGATCAACTACAGGGGAAGTATCCCCAGAAGACTCCTCGGTATCTGTAGAGGTGTCAGCATCATCAGGAGCATATTCCAGAACCTCCATCCCCTGGGCAACGATATAACCAACCCGGAGAGGATGAGACTCCCCGGTCTCTGCTGAAGTGATCACGCGGTCAGTAAGCCGGATATGTCCTTCAATCTTAAGGGTATCCCCTAACACATAATAGCGTGTAGCACGGGCAACCCGCCCATTGCTAAGGATCGTGATAAAAGTAGTGCGCGGACCGATACCAAAAGGTACAGCAATGGACAGGGAAGAGGATTCAGAAACACGACCCTCCTCGGTATAGCCAGAGCGATAACGCGCAATCCTTGTCACCTTACCGGATACAGTAACCGTGTTGCTATGAGGAGTGCCATCAGGAACAGGCAGAAGCTCGGTAATAAGGATATACATCTCCCGGCGCCGGGTATCGCCATCATCAGTAAGGTAAACAGCAAGGCGGAGTTCACCAATAGCCTGTACCAGATCACCAGACTGAGGAACACGCCCACGGAATGGCGCTAAAGCATAAGAAGAAACCATTAAAGGAACCTCATCGAAGGGTGCCTCCTCCCCCTCAGCCACACGGCGGCGGTCAACATGAATAGAAGTTCGATAGAAAGTATCACCACCGGTCGTATGGTCGCTGACCAGATCAGATACTAAAACACCAGTCAACATGATCTCGTTCACATTCATCATAAAATACCAATCCTTTCTAAGTAAAAATCTGTCCCCATCCGTAGATAAGGGATAAGGTAAAAATAACAGCCGGGGAAGTGCGTAGAAGGACCCATACATAAAGACAGGAGAAAAAAGACAGGAAGAAAAAGTAATAAAGAATCCAACTACTAAAAAATGTAACTATAAAAAGATACATAACTCCTGTGCCGGCATAAATAATATGAAAAAATAGCAATGAGAACTTCCAAAAGGAAAGTATACAGAACAGAAAACAATTCAAGAAGCGAAGAAGCAGGGAACAGTGACAGCCTGACGGCAGTGGAAACCGGAGGTTCCTACGCAGCGGTACCCGCTACGGGGATAACGGCGGCGCTCCGCTTGCCTAATAATATACAACACCTTCCAAAATTGAAATCCTATTCCGTACTACATCTATACCGTTCTTTTCACACTACCGCTGCTCTTTCCTTGTTTTTCCTGATAACCTCCAGCCTTTTATCAAACTCTTCTACTATTTTTTCCTGCCGATGTATCAACTGCTCCCGTACCTTTTCCTGTTTTTCTTGTTTTTTTCTATATCCTTCTTCCAAAATAAAATAATATTTCAACTTTTCCGGGAATACTTTGGTCAGTAACTGATAGATACGGTGGTCTCTCGTAATAAACGGTACTTTTTTATATTTATCCAAACAAAGCCCTGTACGGATGACCGCGATAATATCTGCCTTTGTTCCAGATACCACGGACAATACAGCATCCATGAAATCCTGTATCTTTTTTATATCCGGGCGGCTGGATTTATAAACCTTTTTCAGTACGTTGCATCCATAACATGCGACTTCATATTGCAGCCGTACCAAAAGATATTGTTCTAATGCAGGATGGTTATGTAACAGACCAGCTTGCAGCAACCTTTCTTTCTCTTCCCGTTTTGCTTTCCGGACTTTTTTGAAGCATGCACACACTTCCTGGTACTTTGCTTCTCGCTCTATCCCTTTCCTGATAGATGCTGTATATTTATAAACGGTATTGATAGAACAATGCGCTTTCTTTGCAATTTCTTTTATAGGAAGCACGTCCGTATCTTTATATTTTTTTGTTCTTCCATAACGGTACAGCTTTTGAATGAGCTGGATCTGTTCTTGTTTTCTTTCTTTACGCCGCATATCCCTGGCTCGGTTTTTGGATGCGCTGTCACTGCCTTTGATGGAATAATACGAATTGATTTCCTTCTCTGTCATCGCTGCTTTTTCAAAAAAACTGGCATCCGTATAACGATATCCTTCTTTTTTTGTGTTGCATTTGATCAACGCCTTGATCTCTCTGTCTTTTAAGGGTACGGGAAAAAAGCGGTTTAATTGATAAACCGCCGAAACAGCATCGATTTCCGGGATAAAAAGGGCAAAATTATGATAAAGGAATAAAAGATTTTCCCTGCTCTCTACTTCTCTCCCACTCTTTATGATAGATTCGATGACTTTGCAGCGCCGCCGGCAGATGTTAGAGGAATTACATTCTTCTGTTGGACGGAACAGCTTTGTTTGGGGAGAAACATTACATTTAATTTTATGATAGGAAGACACTGCACCTTTTTTTTCTGTGGAACAAGATTCTTTTTTCTTTAAATCAATAGACAAAAAGTCTTGCAGTTCCTGCAAGGGATATCGGTGGTTGAACAACCGTGCACACTGGGAAAATACATGGGCATTTGGGTTATATGTACCTGGAATCCGAAAAATGCGGTTGATCCCTGTGGATGCTGTCTTATCTACAATCATCCCTTGTTTGTCTGCGAATGTCTGTATCTGTTTACAAATGCCTTCTGCAACTGCTTTATATACGAAGTCCAATTTTTTAGAACATGGTTCTAAAAAATACCAAACCTGTATCCCACGACCAGTGAAGTTTACCAGGTTCGGCGTTGGGATCTTATCCTGATCTTTTATCCAAGAAAGGAACTCATTTGCCCTGCTGATATTAAGATAGGAAAAAGATTCCGTATCTTCTCCCTTTTGGTCATGGCAATCCATATCGATCACGATATTTTTTAATGCAAAGATATGATCTTCATCCCGGCTTTTCACTTTCATGGTATAAGAATTTGCCCCAATGTATTGATGCTCCCTGTTTCCGCTCTTTAAGTTTTTTTCAAGTTCATCAAGAATACGTTTCTTATTTGAATCTGCTCTCCAATAGAACTCTGTTTCTGTTGTCATCTGGCAAGATACATAAGATTCTTTGAACATCGTTCCACCGTCTGTTTTAGGAATAGGGCCTAAAATATCTTTAAGGATCTCTTTATAATAATCAATCTCTTTTTTTGTATATTTTTTGTATTGTACACCGTTCACAAAGGTTAACCCTAAACGGAATCTTTTATCTATTTCCACATCATTAAGTGACGTATTCTTTAATCCATCTGCCATGACACAATTCCTTTCTACATTTCTTGCTCTCTGTACGATTAATATGAAGAAAAAGAAAGTCCGTTTTTTTCGGCATATTGGCTATGTAAAAAAAATGAAAGACAGGAGGGTTCATAGAAATGATCAAAGATTTAAAAGAAAATGTAGCGACACGGGAAACTTTATTGTGTCAGGCAGTGGAAGAAAAAGTCACAAAAAATGGGGACACTTATGTTGACCTCTTACTCAGTGACAGGGAAAATTCCATAAAAGTGAAGGTTTGGAATACAAACAAAAGCTATATGGAGACATTTGTGCGGAAAGTGATCGACCTGACGGTAACCCCGGAGATTTATAACGGCAAAATGAGTTATAAAGGGGATATGATCGCACTGAAACCTGATGCTTCTATTACAGATTTTGTACCAAAAGCGCCTTATCCGTCTGACCGGATGTTTGACGCACTCATGCAAAAAGCGGATAGTTTTCAAAATGAAGATGCGAAAAAACTGGTGCATTCCCTCATGACAGAGTATAAGGAAAAGCTGTTATGCTACCCAGCAGCGCAGACCATCCACCACAATTGTTACGGCGGGCTGATTTACCATATGTTCCGTATGGCCGGCACAGCATCTTATTTTACTACATTATATAAAACCGTGAATAAGGACATCCTCCTTGCCGGCGTCATCTTGCATGACATTGGTAAATTGGAAGAATTAGATGGAACAGAAATGGGTACGGCTGAATATTCTGTATCCGGGCATTTGTTCGGGCATATCTATCTCGGGATGAGGATGGTAGAAAGAGAGGCAGAACGCCTGCAAATCGATAAAAGCGTGACAGAGCAGGTGCTGCACATCATTGCCTCCCATCATGGGCAGCCAGAATGGGGTGCGCTCACACGGCCACAGACGCTGGAAGCTTTTTTAGTGCATGAGTTGGATATGATTGACAGCCGGGCTTACCAGTATGAAAAGTCAGCCCAGACAATCAGTCCGGGTGAATTCACACAAAAAGTATTTGGGTTAGGGACATCCGTTTACCGCCCAATGGAGAACGGCGGTGGCGATAATGTATAGGAAAAGGAAAATCTTTTATATTGCTGACATTCATTTATATTCCCAATCTGTGATCCAAAAATCAGGGCGTCCGTTTCAAAATCCAGTTGAGATGACAGAAACAATCTTGCAGAATTGGAGGAATACTGTATCCTCTTCCGATAAAATATATGTTGTCGGGGATATCTGTAAGTATAACCTCCCGGGCGGCAGGCTCCAGCAGATCTTCCGGGAGCTCCCGGGGGAAAAGCACTTGATCCTGGGGAATCATGATGCAATGTACAAATATAAGAAATCCTTTTATCGCTGTTTCAGCACAGTAAAAAAATACGATAAGATCATCGACGATGGTAGATATGTTGTGGTATTCCATTACCCCATGGAAGCATGGGACGGGATGCATTACCAGAACGCTTACCATGTCCATGGGCATGTCCATGGGAAAGGTGAAAAACTGATATACCTCCCTAATAGATTTAATGTAGCGGCGGACCATATCGAATTAACACCTCGTACATTAGATGAATTGATCCAGAGAGACAAAAACAGGAGGCGCTGATGCGCCTCCTTCTCTTATTTATGCGGCAGAGAACTGCCACAACCCTACATCTTTCCTGATAAAGATGGACGGGTTGATCTGCAGCGTCTGTCGGATCTTTTCCTTCCAGTGTATATTCTTTTTGCATTTTTGATGTCCTTCAATTTCCGAATATAATTCTTCCAATGTGGCCATACCGCCACGGTTGGATAGAGCTGCAGCAACAACATCTTTCCATGTTGCCTGCTTACTATCCCGAATATCCATGGCATAATCCTTTTTTATGGAAAAGTTTATGATATATGGGGAAATCTTTTTTAATACAAGCAAGTACTCGTGTGATATCGGGACGAAGTTTTTATTAGAATAGTTTGACACAGTGCTGGTTGTATTATGCTGCGCCTTAATGATCACCTGTTCGAGCTGCCCGGGTTTTACGATATCCATGAGCATGGAATGAAGTCTGCCTCTCCGCACATCTCCCATCAGGATACCCATACGCCCACCATTCATCATGGCGGAATAATATTTCATGACAATCTTGTTTAAGGCTGCCATAAAATCATCCCAGGGCATATTTCCCAAGTCCTTCCTTTTCAGGCTGCCAGATGGATCCGGATATCCGGCTCGTTCCCCAGCCCAGTGTATCCTGCACACATTGGAATAAGGCGGGTGCATGAATATGAAATCAGCATCCATAAAACCTTCCGGGACATCCTCTTCCATCGCATCAACAGATAAAATGCCTGGCCGCACTGGCGAAGGGTTGAGATCGGCGCCAACGTATTGTATAGACATATCTTTTGCCACATCATATCCTGTCCCAGAACCAGAAAAAAGTTCTGCCATTTTCCTTACATGATATTTCCATATGAGGAAGGCCTGGATCCAACCAGAGCAATTCCCTCGATATCTGGAATCTCCCCAAGGGCCTCTATCAGGAAAAGAGAGGATGGTGCTATCAGACTGTTGCAGCCGTTTAATGATCAACTCTTTATCCATTTGTTACACCTCCTTGTTGGCGTTTGCTGTTTCGTAAGCAGTTTTGTAGAATGTATATAAATCCTGTAACTGCTCTGTCTGTCTTAACAATCCTTCGTATAATTGTATAAATATACGAATATCTGCCGCAGAAACAGTTTCCCCGCCTATCGTTACCTTCCCACTGTCAATACCAACAGCAGAAAACGGTGGACAAGCGATCGTCTCTTCCTCTTTTGCATACACGACAGCACCACTTGGCAGCTGCATCCGCAGGATTTTTTCACCCTCATCCATGATGATGTTCGTTACTTTCGCTTTAATAAAAGCTTCCTTTCCTTTCACCTTCATGTTATATTCCTCCTTCAATTATGATTTTTTATCAAATCTAATATTGATAGGAAGAAGGAAAAATATTGAAGAACGATCATTTCATGCTTTTTATAAGTTTTTTCTTCTCTTTTTCCGAATCAACAAGACATAAATGTTCCCTGAGAAACCGGTTGATCATACTTAATGAGTACTCAGCCTTCCTGTTGTTTGGATGTGCGATCTCCGACATATAGATGAGGAACGTTATCCATTTTTCGGGTTCCTGCTCGAACAACACAACATCATCTTCCTCCGGCCAATATTCCCGGACCTTGATGCCCTGGAACTGTTCCAGCAAGTTATCATATTCCTCAAATGTCCTCACAACGATCTTTTTATCCCTGTTTTCTGTCATCCTGTCATTTCTCCTTCCGTTTTTGTCTAATATACCAAAAAATAAAATTCTCTGTCTGTTTCCAGGCGCTTTCGCTTTTTAAAAGAAAAGTAGTGATGCCTCACATATTTTTATTGACATAAAGATCAAAAGAAGGAGGATAACGAAATGGCTAAATATCTAAGATCGGATGAAGATATCCGGAAAATACGGACAAAAAAGGAACTGGAGGAATACCTTTCGTTCCGTAAAAGCGACGACCGCTGGTATTCACCAAACATCAGTGAGATCACTGCAGTGGGTATAGAAAATGTCCCGCTTACGGTATCAGAGAAACTCAAAGAATATCATCTGCAAGAGACGGATTCTGTCATGGAAACCATCAAAAATTACGGGATATTCTTAAAATTCCCCCACGATGGAAAAGAAGAATATATCCCTATCCGGCACACAGCGTTTCCTGGGCTGTGTAAAGTATCGGGGACAAGCTGCCGGGCAGTCATGAATTACACGCCACGGACAAAAGACCGGGTACTGCCATTGCCTAAAAAAGTGGATTGGATCACCACCGGCTGCCAGCTCCGGGATATCCCCTGTAAGATCCTTTTACGGGATGAAAAGGTCAGTTCTGTTGTGACCAGGCGCTATGCGGTCCTGCCGCAGTGGGAATTACTGGATGCCCTGACTGGACGCCTGGATACGGAATTTCAGGGGGAGTATGAATTTGATGAGGCCATCATTTCCCATGATTATTCTTGTTTTTCTTACAGGATCAACGACGAAGAGATGGTTGACTCTGTGAAAGGATTTCTAAAAAACTGCCATGCCAGCTGCAATACCGTAAAATGCGGCGTATGCATGGCAACATCGGATATCGGGTTATCCAGGGCATATGCCTATCTTTACATAGAGTATGATGGAATCCAGATCCAGTTGAGTAATATCGCAGATGTGATCCATGATTTTGGAAACACTGTGGAAACGTTCAGTAATAGCATGGTCAATATCGGAACGGCCTTCCATGAAAACGAAGACCGGATAGAAGAATTAGGGAATACACTTATTTCTGATATTTCTAACTGTGTGAAAAACATTCTGGAGGCGCACCCACTGTTTCCTGCAAAAACCGTCGATACCGTATTACAAGGTGTAGCAGCACGGACAGGAAATACCGGGACGGCTGCGGATTGTTTTTTAAGTTTCTTTGAGATGGCAGATCTGACCCGGAAAAACGGGGAAGATAATCTGCGCCTGTATCTGGAACTGATGCAGCGGGTATCAAAGCTATTGTGGATCAATTACAAAGCATTTGACAAATAAAAAATTAAAAAAAGAGGTATTTCCAGTCATTTTAATAGGTTAAATACCTCTTTTTATTTTAGATTGGAGGAATTATGTACGCATATTTAGTGAACGTCGATACGAACGGAAACCACAATAAATATTATGAGATGAAACAAACGGATGCTAATTTTTTTCAGGTTTTATATGGGAGGGTCAGCGCGAAGCCCATGGTACGCAGTTATCCCATCACTTCCTGGGACCGTAAGTACAGGGAAAAGATAAACAAAGGATATGTAGACCAGACCAGACTTCGTGATATTAAGGATGGAACAAAAACTTCTTTGGCATCCAGCATGGGATATGCCCCTATTGCAGATCCAGACGTCCATGCTTTCATGGATGACATCTTACGGTGGTCAAATAAAAGCTTAGTCCGAAATTACCAGGTAAAAGCCTCAGAGGTGTCACAGAAAATGATCGATGAAGCACAAAGATTGCTTACCGTGATGGCGAAACAAGACACTGTGTCATTATTTAACGAGCAGTTGATGGAATTGTTCACAGTGATACCACGCCGGATGAGCAATGTGAAAGAAAACTTGCTTACAGACATATCACAAAAAAATGATGTGCTGTATAGGGAACATGAACTGTTAGATCAGATGAAGGCAAAAGTAGGGTACTACGAAAAAGAAAAAGTCGGCGAAAAAACGATCCTGGAAGCAAACGGATTGGAAATTACGTTAGTACAGGAAGAAAAACGGCTTGCTCAGATCAAATCCCATTTAGGGGAGATGGAAGATAAATTTTACCGCGCATTCCGCGTAAAAAACACACAATTAGATGATGTGTTTTATAAAAATATGAAAAAGGAAGGATATACGGGAAAAGATATCCATTACCTATACCATGGATCACGAAACGCAAATTGGTACGGTATTATGACGCAGGGGCTTATTCTCCATCCCAATGCGGTGCGTAACGGGTCTATGTTCGGGAACGGGTTGTATTTTGCAAATAAAGCCCGGAAATCCACGGGGTACTCTTCTCTTGACGGTTACTCCACATGGGCAAGGGAACATGAACAAAAGGGATACATTGCCGTATACAAAGTATTATACCGTAACGCAAAGCATGTATCCAAATGGATACCAAATTATACCTCTTTAAATAAGGGCAGGATCAAACCGAACGATGCACTGTTTGTACACGGAGGCGTTGATCTGTATAATGATGAGATCATTATATATGATGAAAGGCGGGTGACGCTCCAATACGTTATAGAATTTAGAAAATAATTCAAAGACCCGGGGATATACCTCGGGTCTTATATTTACGCAGTTTTCTGTGATTTCTGCTTTTCCCTATGTTCTTTTAGCCAAAATGCTGTCAATTGATCTATATTGGATGTGCCGTATCTTGGCCCATATTTTTTGATAAATTGGCTTTCAAGGTTATCCAGATCAATTTCATGAAACAATTCTCTTGAATACTTATCTTTTTTACAATCCCAGCATTTATTCCTGAGATCCCAGAAAATATTTCCGTATCGGTCATCGTTGAGGTTCAATTTTATCCTCTGCATGCTAGGCTGTTTCGGGTTAATAGATAAGGAAGCCCAATTTAAGTGCGCTGTCCGTTTTTTAGGGGCATTATAAGAGTCCAGTATCGATTTCTGGTATATTCCAATGCAGGAACGGAAAACAGCTTCTGAAGCTTTTACATCATCGATTGCACTGTGGAACACCCAGTCTCCTTCCGGCGCACAGTAGGCAGCAACCGTAGATAGTTGGAAGTCCTCTACCTCACCGATATAACAATCCCTGGCCATGGAAAGTAGGTCCAAAACAGGACGTTTTTCCATTTGTTGCTGGCAGCGGGACGCCATACCGAGGATTTTTTTATAATCAAACATGGCATTATATGCCATCCAAAAATCTGCTTTTTCTAAAAAAGACAATATGGCTGGAGCAACTTTTTCTTCGTCAGGTTCGGTGCATATAAACTCATTGGATATCCCTGTGATCTTTGTGATCTTTTTTGGGATTTTTTCCCGTGGGTTTATAAAAAGATTAATCATTTCCTTTTCGGTGAAGGAAAGTTTTTCATTATCAATCTCATACAAAATTCCTGAAAACTGTAGGATCTTATCAAAATCTTTTAGACCCATGGTTTCTGTATCAAAAATGATAAAGCTTTTATAACTGGAAAGGGTATGCATCAGAAAACTTGCTGTCTTCAATTTGTTTCTCCACATTTTATCACCTCGTAGTCAAAATCCCTGCGGCTACCGCAGGGATGGCAGTCAGGACACCATATTTTTCATACAGGAAAAATACGCTGCCTTTACTAAATTTGTTTCCTTTTGGTGTAAACGGATGCCGGCGGTGCTGCGGCAAGCTGCACATATACAGGACTGTCCACTCTGTCCGGACCATGTCTCCGCCTCTTTTATAAATTCCAAAAAGCGGATTTTTCCCAACGGTTTTTTTAATGGTAAAAATATTTCTTTTATGTGTCCTTTATCGACAGTGACATCCTTTAATAATATCCATAAAAGTTCGAACTCCTGAAAAGCGGTTGGGATACCATTCATTAAATTTGTCCAGTTGCTGTCTTTACTGTGGACAGCCGTATTCTTTTTGATATAAATTTCTACCCCATCTTCCGTTCTTGACAACGCCACAACGGATATGGAATACCCGGCTGCCCGGCCAATGGATATTTTTACGATGTGGTCGAACCCCGGCACATAAAGTTTTACATATGCCGTGGAAGCAGTGTTGGATATCTCCCATTTTTCGATAGCATAGATGTAATGCTCAGATAAAATATCCAATAATTTTTCCATCACTTTCTCGTGGGAAAAATACTGGTAATTGCGTCCAACAATGCTTAATACTGGGCGCACTTTTTTACTTTTACCTCCTGGCAATTCCTGTACAAGGAAATTAACCTCTTTCTTATTCACGATCCTGCTGGCTATGAGGAATGCAGGCCCAAGGAGACAGTCATCCATATTTTTGAATGCGGTGGAGCAATCAATAAACCTGGCGATTGTTGGGAGCGCTTCGTATTTCATCGGATAGCAGATTCCCGAGACTGTATCATAAAACGCCAACTTTGTTTCCAACATAGCAGCATATTCCCCTTCCGAAAAGGAAAAAAGGATTGTTTGGAGCGTACATCTCCCATTTTCCATAACATATGGTTCCAATGGGTCTATCAGGAACCATCTTGTTTTTATATATCCTTCTGCGCTCCGTTTTGGTAGGGTACCTTGATAACAGATCACTGAGAAGTTAGAGCTGAAAGATTTTTCTTCTGCGTCATTTAAGGCAGTAAGAAAAGATTTCATAGTCTTTCCTCTTTGCCTGATCTTTTGCAAAGGTGCATTATCTACCGATAATTTCCAATATAACCGCCCGTTCTTACGGAGAAGATCAATATTTCCCGTTTGGTTGTTTAGAATGAAATTATCGATCGTTGTGATACTGTCTATTTCAGACAGTTTCTGCAACAGCTGGTCTTTTCCAACCCCTTGTTGGATCAGTAAATTATCCATATCTATATCCTCCTTCTTTTTGTTTTTTTCAAAAATAATATAAAGAGGATAAAATATATTTTTTTGTGTAGAGCTTATAAGAAAACTCTACTACTCTCAGATATCAAATTCTTTTAAGGTCTCTTCTAATTTTAATTCTGCGTCTGTTTTTATATTATTGAGGTATTCGACAGAATAAGGAATGATCTCAGTAGAAAAATCATCGAAATCATAACTGTTCCCGCACCATTGGCATTCCATACGGTTTTTTACTTTCCTGTTCCTTATAAAGCCATCAATCATGACCAAGGAACCCTCTTTGAGATATTTGAGATCCCTTGCCCCCTGCTCCCCATAGGAATAAACAAAAGGGTAATCGGTTAGTATAGTCGATTGTGTAGGAACGAAAACTTTACGGTCTACGGAGATACAGTATCTTGCACAATTCTGCATCATAAGTTCCGGGGCCTGCGCCACATAACCCAGCAATAACGTATGGTTGGAAACTTCTTCGTAGATGTTTTTTAAATATTCATCGACCGTTTTGCTTCCATCATCCAGAAATCCAAGATCTTCCTCTGTAAAGCCAGGATCAACTTTTTGTATGAATAATGGGTAAACATAGCAGGAAATGCCGTGTTTGATATTGTGTTGCCCACATTCGCTGCAGATACTTTCTTTTTCTGTATATAGAACGTTATAAATCCCTTCGATATCGACAAAATCCCCTTTTTGTATTGTTTTTATAACATTCATGATCTTAGGATTTCCGTCACATAAAACGGGGATCTTATCAACAGCTAGTCTTCCCTCAGCCTTATACCCCGTCGGGTTACGGTGTGTCACTGTTACGGTAAAATGGGCCATTGCCTCGTCTATGTCATCGGGATTTTTGATGATAGGGTCTTCAGGGAGATACCCCAAAAGTCTTGATTTATTGTGCATTGCCATAAAATGCAGCCTCCTTCCTTGTATGCACTTCTTTTTTCATAAATTAATATGAAGAAAAGGACATGGTAGGCTATATGACAGTAGGGACAAATAAAATTTTTTCATTTTCCTCTTGCCAAAAACGTATATTTGTTATAGAATAAGTATGACATAATTTTTCTATATTTTTATCTGTAAAGAAATCCCTGTGTACGAAAAACAGTACACAGGGATTTCTTTGTTTTAAATGATTGGCAGTTCAGGAAGTTCTTCTTCGAATGGCGGAACCATTCCTAAACTTCTGATAAAATCGTCTTCTTCGACTTCTTCCTCCTTCTCTTCTTGTGAGGAAGATGGAGAATTCATAAATGCGTTATGCGTTGCTTTTGGATGATCAAGATTTTCCTGACGCTCATCATCGGCTGATATGGCGTCTTTTTTCGCATCTTCTTTAGTGATCTCTTTTTCTTCTTCCTGACGGTCGGTAGGCTCCTGCGCTACTTCTGTTAATGTGATGGAAGTTGCTACTTCTGCCGGGATTTCTAAGATATTAAACATTTCCCCAGAAAGGGAAAAAATGATATACACCGGCTGCGATATCCCGTCTACGCCATCATCTACCGATAACCGGCAGAGCAGGCTGGAACCGGAAGCATCATTTGTCGGACCCTTGAAGGAAAATTCTGCGATATATTCCAATTCATCTCCTTCTGAGAAGACGATAGAAATATTCTCCTTTAAAGTATCCACCCCTTTCCGTCCTTTCGGGTAATGTGGCCTCCCGTCTTTCCCTATCCATTTGTCTTTATCAAAAAGGCGGGTAAGGATATCAAAGCTTCTTTTCATAGGTTTCGTAAAATTACTCATAGTATTACCTCCGTTGTTTGTTGATTATTTGTTCTTTCTTAATATGTACGTTGTTACAACAATATTTTTTGTGCTTAATCTACCACACCGCCACCGTAATACATTTCGATGGTCTCATGGGTCGATTTCCAGTCATAATACTTTTCTTCTAATCCAGTATCCTGAAATTCATACCTGCGGTCATTATCATACCGACCGCTTCTACGCAGTGCATACATCTGGTAAAAACAATCTTCTAATGTATCGCCCTGTAATACATGTACAGCAACTAATTCGTCTTTGTAGTCGCTGTAAAACCAGTTGATGATTTCATTTACGTTTATCTTCATGATATTTTCTCCTTATGTTAATCCCAGCAGTGTTGCTACGCCGCCGGAATACCTATTATCAAACCATCGCCAAACATCTTCGTATTTATCTGCCCCTTTTTTAAAGAATAGAAAATCCGAATCAAGCTTTTCAGTTTCTGGATCAACCGACACGTCGCCAAGTTTTGACCATAATTTTTTAAGGATTGCATCTGTTTTTTGACGGATATCTCCCTCCATTAATTTATCACGCTTCTTTTTTTCTTCCATTAAGACAGCTTCTAATGCCATCCCATCCATTGGGACAGGGATACTCGTCTGGTATTTTCCAAAATCTGGATGTCCATACTGCCATTTATTGAATTCTGAAGCTGGATAGACAGCTGTTCCGTTTTCAAAAATAAACTTACGGTTATCTGCGCGGACGGCAGACTGTCTGACTGCGTTCACATGAGAACGGTAGTTCAACTCATAAAGATTTCCCACCAATACATCATCTTCAATGTCGGTAGGCTCAACGACAAAGGCAAGTATATTATCATAGGCATTTTCATAATATGTCCATGTCTGGAAAGATACACTGTTTTTCATAAAAACATTTCTTTCTGATAAACACCAAGTCCCGCAGTCACGGGACATCCATAACATGATTTCTGGATGTTTCTTTTTTGCGTTTTCCATTAGTATCTCTTTGTCAATTTCAAAATCATTTTGCAGATAATGATGAGTATTCCCGGCAGCAATGACTTCTAAGGTTTTTAAGATATCGACGTTTTTGTATTGAAATAAATTTTTTTTCAAGACATTCCATCCTCCTTTGTATTTCCCTTTGGATGACGGACAGCCCAATTCTTTAGTATATCCATGATCCCAGATTCCAAAAATCCGTAATCTGAACCATATAAAATGGCCGGATCGTCACTCTCTTCTTTTTCTTCATTAGAAACATCGATTCCCTTCTCTTCCAGAAAATCTTCAAAAACATCAATGACCTGTCCTAAAAATTCAGGAAAATCATTCTCTTTGATTTTAATTGTAATGATTTTTTCACTCATTTTTGTATCCTCCTTGATTTGTTTTTTTAATAATTTCAATATGACTATCGAAAATAGAAAACTTCACAAACGCATAAAGCCAGTGCTTCAAAAAAAATATTCAAATATAGCGCATATTGTTGATGATAATGAATTTCAAAACATGGAGGATAAAAAAATGGGAAACAGAGAACAAAGAATTGAACGATATTTTCTGAAAAATATACCAAGTTTATGTGGAACGCCTGTTATAGTTCGGCAGGTAATACGAAGAAAAAGAGTATCCGGTTACATTTACCGGGATGGTCAGGTTTTCGGATGGAAGGATGGTAAGGTTCAAATACATCTGCTTGAAGACACATTCACCATCGGAAACATTTCTGTCTTAAAAGAAGAAACAGATGTAAGTTTAACCCCGCCAGAGTTTTTTGAGGCATATGATGAGTATATAGACTGGATCATGACCTCTTCTCTGGATGCATTGTCAAAAGAAAGGATAATAAAAAAATACACAAAATTAAACGTGGGATACAAAGATGCGTATAATGGGCCCGAAAATTCCATATGGAGAAGGGGATATACCGCGTGGGATATACCACATACGTTGAACCTCGGCTCAAAAGCCATTAAAAACGTTTATTATTAATTGATTTTTTTCAGGAAAATTGGGCAAGTATCCTCGGTAGTTCGACTACCGAAAGGAACTGCCCAATCTTCCTGAATTTTTTATCTCAAGTCAATTTCGTCAATTAAATAATGATCTAAATTATTTTGGGTGATTTCTTCGCTTTGGACTTCTTCTGGTGTAAAAGAGATATGTTCTTTATAAGAAAGCAGCTGCACATTCGTGCAGCTGCCAGATTGTTGATCACTCATTGATCCACATTCCGAGATACGTCATCATAAAATGCCGCTGTTGCTGCATTCATGTATGGGATGATCCATAATAATCCAATTCCAAGTGTCAGAATTCCTAAGATGAACCAGCCAATAAAACTGAGCCGGAGACAGAACAAACGGAATTTATTTCCATTCATCATCTTCATGGACATTTCCATCGCTCCTTTAGCTGATATCTCCGGATTTTCCGACATGATGAATCCTGCCATACTGTAGGAGTAACTTTTAATGACTCCTGGAATAATCAAAAGCAAAGTCCACAGCAAAATAAAGATTCCAGTTCTTACTTGGAGCCAAATAGCTTTTCCCCAGATGGATGTATGGCAGAATAATTGCTTCCAATAAGCCGGCTTCTTGTCGATCAGGTTCAAATTGTACTGTATCAGCCCAAGGCTAACAAGACTCCCCAAAACAAGTCGGATAATATTGATGGCAAAGACCCAAATGGACTCATCCGCGATATTTAATAATGTGTAAACAAAACCCGTACTCATCGTGATCTCAGCACCGGCCAAAAAGGCAAGGAATGAAACACCTATCACTGGAGCCCAATGGCCTCGCAAACTGTCTCTGGCTGTCATTCGAAAATCATAAGCTCTCTTCATGCGACCCTCTTCTCCTTTCTTTTAAAATTTGCTTTTCAGCATAATTAATATGAAAGAGTCTAAAGGTGAAATTTAAAAATATCCCGTAATCTTTCTCAAATTGAAGGTGTATACATTTCAACAAAAAATAAAGGAGGTTAAAGCAATGTATGATGTAGTACTTATCGAAAAACAAGTAGGTTATGGAATGAATAAAGCTGAGGTTATGAATTTATTTGATTCGTTGTCCTGCAATGAAGCGTATCCAATTGAAATTGAGGCAGAGGAACATGAATCTTCTGCTATGGGATTAATCACCACTCAGGCAGCGGAAAAACTTAATTTCGATTATTCTGGATTATCACACTTTATCGCGGATATATTGGACGATATGGATTTAGAAAACGATTCTTTTTCCTATGATTTCAAGGGATTATCCATCTTCCTTTCAAGAGGCGATGTCAATGAATAAACTGATGGGATTTTATGAATTAAGGGGAATGAATCTTCCATGTATTCCATGGAAGGAATACCACGCTGGAAACACTTTGGATGATCGTTTCCTTTGGTCTATACGCTGTGCAAAATTTCGCGGAAACGACATTGATCTTCCCCGACTGATTGGTGCAGAAGCAAATAAAGCCACTGCATTCGCAAACATGTTATGCAGGCAGATCAATGGTATGGTGATATATTACCCTTACTTCATAGCTGAAAAGAGTGGAACTCTATGTGTCAGCCGGGACAAAGTTGTTGTCGAAGCTGTCCACGATGATCTGTGGAATATGGTTAAGATGGGCACCCAGGACGTGACAATCATTATTGATAATGAGAAAAAGAATACAGAAATTATAGGAAACACAAGCCTGCTTTCAGAATCAGAATTAAAAGAAATTTTGTTGTATATCCCAAAGATACGAAAACGATTCCGTGATGAACTCTTCGCCAAGGATATCCTCCTTGAGTGGAGCTTTGCAAAAAACTGTGGGAAAGATAAAATACCCATTGGGGAGAAATACCTTGTATTTTATGAAATTCGTTCCATATAATTTTTACCGCCGGATTACCGGCGGTATTATTTTTTGTGATATATTTTGAATTAATCTTCAGACCAAAGATCAACAACCAAATGATAGGGATCTATGGTCTCTGCCGACCAAAGAAAAATGCCTTCTGGGGACAAAGGATTTCCCTCATCATCAATAATTAAGGCATCAGGTCGTTCCACCATGGTAAGCGGTGGTTTAACTATGTGTATGCCAGGTAATACCTTATACGTCTTCTTTTTTCCTCGGCCTCCTACCAATTCAACTTTTACCGCAGCCCGCGGCTTATCTAATGTTCTACTAAGCATTCCTTTTCCTTCCTTATTCAAAATTTGATTTGCACATTTTTCAAAATGAATTGATACCAATCCATGTATTCTCTGCCACCCTTTTCCTCAAAGATTATGTTTAATGCTTCTGTCTCTTTCGGAAAAAGCTTGGCTAAATACATTGCAAGATTAATTTGCTCATATTTATTTAACTTCTGTACATCCATTATATTTCCCCTTTCGACTCTCGTTAACATACAGTCTAAGCAATATATCTTTTTCTTCATCGCTTAAATGATCTAACATATCTTGCATATTTGATTCCGACACAACGGAAAGATTCTCCTTTAATGCTAACATTTCGTCGATTAAGTCTGTTGCAGCATACTTCATTTTTGAAAATCTCCTTTACGTATTTTTTTTGAGTAATATCACACCGTTAATTTGGGAAAATACAGGATATATTTACGTCCCATATTATCCGATTTTGGATACCCAGCTATTGATAATACATCGCCAGCGCATAACTCCTCGTCTCCGTCAATGACATAAACAAGCAGATTACATACCGTTTCCAGTATATTATCACACACAAACCCTACGCAGCGAGAGCCGTACATACATCGTCCAGAATAATCTTGCAAAAAATCATATCCTTCGTCATAACAAAACTCTTTTATTGCATCAATGATATAGTCTTTACTCGACATCATAGTTTATTTCCTCCCTGTTCCTCTTATCTACTATTCCATGGATACGTAATACCAACCAGTATACATATCTACTTCATCATTTCTCGCATCATCGATCGGGTTATAATATCCAGTCACAATCACAACGTCAATCTCTTCCTTTTTATACATCAGTTCCAAAACATTTGCAATTGTTTCTGCTGTTTTTTCATCTTTGCATAAGATCATAGAGCCATCCGACCAGATATCCTCCTCCGCACTGGAAGGTAAGTTTTTGCATAAGCTTTCGTAAAAAGCTGTAAAGTATTTTATACTATGTTCCTTCCTTATGTAATCTATGATGCAATCATAAAACGTTTCTTTTATACCTTTTGAATTTTCTTTTAGAACAAATCTTTCAAATGATGTTTTTTCAGCCATTTCTTTTAACTGATCAATGGAAGTATCAGCTAACTCTACGATTCTACAGATAGCGTGATCTCCCTTATTCATTTTGCAATAAGATCTTATTGGACACTCTTTGCACGGTACATATTTTTCCAACCATCCAAATGTCCTTTGTTTTGAAGGAAAATAGGATGAAACCATCCAAAAAACTTGTGTTTGATCCAAATCATTTGCCAAATGGACTAAATCATCCGGATTTATATCTGACGGAAACATATCCCCTAAATATTCCTGGGAGGAAGATATTACCTTGCAAGTGATATCTTTATCCTGACAATTAGGAAAAATATGAAATAAGTTGTCCAGACTCACCTCATGGGTGATTGTGTTAATATGACAACTTACGGAGTCTATGATCGTCTCATTGACAGTATCGACCACTTGGATGATGCCTTCAATTTTTTTATCCTTGAAAAAACTACGGACGGTATAATCTAATGCATAGTTCAGATTCCCCCAATCTTCTTCTGTGCAATCAGATAATATCTGGAAGGAACCATTTTTTTGAGCCTCGTTAATAATGCGTTCACTATTTTGTATTGCCGGCGTATATGGTAAAAACTCGCATGGGCAGCTCTCACAGATCAAACTTGCAAATTCGTCCTCCGCATCTTCCCGGCTCCACAATTTTGCAGCAATATAATCGTTTCTGTCGATTATATCCAGCTCAGCGTCATCTGCTTTCCCTTGAATTAATTTTTCTAATTTTGGAAATTTCTTCTCTGAAATTACCAACAATTCTTTCACTTCTTTTACTTTCATTGTGTTACCTCCTCGTTTTGAAATAGATTTACAAAAACAATATGGGGGCAGCTTAAAATAAATATTAAAAAAAGCGCATGCATCGCATGCGCTTTCTCATGGTGAAAAAAACATAATTAATCTGGATAAGCGGATAATACCCTTCTACCCTTAAAATCATCATAATACCAATGATCCGGCACGGTATCTGATTGCCGCATTCCCTTTATCGTCTCTGGGTACTCCCAGGTATTCATGTTATGAAAAATATTCTGCATAATATAAGCAATAAGGGCTTTTTTCGGTGATAATGAATAAATAGCGACCTTTCGTACATCCGGATTGCCTTCTTTTAACTCAAAAATTAAAGACATTAAAGCTCCTCCCTTCTCAAACAGATGTCCAGTTGGATAGGATTTGATATGCTTTTTTCAGCATATCAAGGTCAAACCAACCGAAATGGCATTCCTCAACGGGAATACCTAATTCTTCGGCCAAACGTTTATACGCCCGGTTTCTGGCACTATGCCGTTTTTTGGAAGAAGGAAAATCCTTCCAAAATGAATCAAACTTATGATGACATTTCATCTTCCAGTTTCTCATTTCCTTGTTGGAGAGAATGCCTAACGCCTCATTTGGGCGAGGTATATGTGTACCAACATATGCATGACAATCTGTGCAGTAATAGCACTTTCCAGATCCATAAGATCTTCCATAGATCAGCGTATTTGAGGTAAAAATAACTCTTCCTCCGCACAGGTTACAGATAGTTGGATGTAGATTCATCACTCATCCCCCTCTTCTGTTATCATTACTGGATTTTGCGCATTCGCCAAAGCTTCCTGTGCGATAGACTTCATTTTGTTTTGGAAGAAAGCTTCTACTTCCCCCTTAGCTTCCTGAACAGTTTTATTCATCTGTTCATTAAATTGATTCGCACAAAAATCAAGGTTAGCGCCAATATTATACTTTGCTTGTTGCAGTTGAGAAATAATTTCTTTTCTATCCTTAACTCCTAAATTCTTCTTTTCTGAAAGAGATTCCTGGATCCGGGTGATCTGATCCTGAATGGATTCCATAGCAGAGGATAAATGCTCATTAAATTCTGCCTCAAATTGCTTCCTCTTTGATATATTGGAAGTGATTGCCGGTATCCTTCCTTCTTTTTCTATGTAACGGATGGTACAAGGAACACCACTGCCATTATTGGGGCTGGAAATCAACTCCGCAAACTGTGAGAAACTCATTTCTACCCTAGCGATCAATCCTTTTCCATAAAAATAATCATTATGTAACCCACGTCTGGAATAACCATGTTTCAGTTCAAGCACAACAGTGTTATTATGTTCAATACTGGAACCAAACAGCACCTCTTTTCCGCCATGCGTATGATAAAACCCAACCATGCCAAAAGCCGGATGGTTGTATATCTCTTCATTTTCTCTCTTTTCGATATCAATTTCTTTATATTCTCTCACTTTTGAACTTCCTTTCATCGTAAGCGTTTACCGCAAACTGGGCAAAAATTGACCTTTTCCTCATCGAATCCGAAATCGAAACCGCAGCATGTAGTAACGCCATTAATTAAATTAGGCTTCTGTTCTTCCGTATCTAATGAAAACGTATCTTTCAAATCCTTTTCACAAGGTTTTCTGAATTTAGTGGATGCAGTATTACTTTTTTAGTGATACGTCCATTTTTCACAGTCACTCCCTCCCTTGATGTAAAGATAATCCTCCAATTCTTCATAAAGGCTGGTTATGGATTCGTAAATTTCCATACATTTATCATTCATATGTTCTGGACGATTGAAAACAGTCTCCTCTAAAGAATGGAAAAGTTCCTGTAAATAGGAATTTTTGATATCAATCTCGATATTTTCAGAATCATCCCAGCAAACATATTTCTCATCATACCCGATAAGATTAATGTCATTTTCAGGATCGTTGAGATTGTATGTACCCAAAGAATCTACTTGGGAATCAACAAGAATGTTGACATACCAATCTCTATCAAAATCCTTAAAATAATCTGACAGGCTGTTACTGTCTAAAGAAAACATGGCATCACATAGATCCATGATTTCATTTCTTGGGGCGTCTGTGATCATGAGCAGAGTATCTTCACCCATCATTGCACTGCCCATTATCAGTACTTTCCTCTTACCAACTTCTGCTCCGAGAATCTGAACTCTCTGTATGACTCCTTGAAGCAGTGTCTTTACTTCTTCATCATTGGGAAAGTTTTTTGCTTTAAGTGTCTTTGCCTTTTGCATCAGGCGCTTTAAGTATCCATGAATTACGGAATCCTTTAAATAGTCTTCTAACTTCATTTCATTTACCTCCTTGTTTTGATTTTTGTTTGCAACAACAATATGAAGGAGTACCAAATAAAAAATTCCATAAAAAAATCCCAGCGTTTTTAGCACTGGGATTTTAGATGTTAAAATAAATCGCTATATGTACCTGTTCTGTTACTGATGGTCATTTTTTAATCTTTTTAAAAATCTTATTTTTTGCATCATAATAATATAGTTCATTTGATAGCTGTTCTTCTGTTGCAACAACTTCCCTGTTTACGGATTCAACTATCTGACGTAATTCGTCTGGATTTCCATTTCCTGTATCTTGGACCACCAATACTTCATGGATAGAAGACGGGAAGATGTAATAATTCCCAATTTCTGAGCCTATTTTATCCATGACGCCCGGATAAAAAAGTGAGGCTGCCCCATTGATTCCTTTATCGTTCGTAATGACAGTCATAAGACACATATCGATGAATCTAGCAGGAAACAACGTCATGCTACTTTGAACAGTATCTTTGTACAGCGTTTCAATACAAACCCCATAGTCTTTTAACATTTGATGGGTAACAATGGTAGACGCCACATCCTGTTCATCTTGTCCGACCAAAATATGGAAAGTTAAAGCTAAATCTTCTACTGCTATGTATGGAACATTTTTTAAGAAAGCAGCGTTCTTTTTAATGGAAGACACTCTTAAGAATAACTTTCTCTTTATCGATTCATAATCCAAAATGTCAGAGACATCCATTTTTTTTACGTTATCAGGAAGAGTTAACAACGTGTTCTCGATGTGTTTCATTACTTCTATCATATCATGTGCGTGATCCTGATACATTTGTGTCAAATTAATGACTGGGGAAGCAACAGAATCCTTGGGATAAAGGGTGAGTCCTGTGTAACAACTGTTTATCTTCCTGTGCTCGGTAACCACAACTTCTGCGTCTCGATACATTTCTGGTAAATGCTCTTTTACCGTATCCTTAACTTCTTTTACAAATTCTTCAAAGCTCATCATTTTGTTTTACCTCCTATTTATTTGATGATTAATTTTTACAAAATCAATATAGGGTCTTCTTTCAAAAAAAATTAAAAAGCTTATTAAGCGATTGCCTGCATTATCTATTCCTCCGTCTCCGTTAAACATAACAGGTCATAAAAGTTGTCTCCAAATTTTATTTGAAGTTCTTCTGGAAGGCCTCTATAAATTGTTTCTAAATTTGCTGCGATTGGTTCTAACCCAACATAAGTGCGATTATTTTTGGATGGTTCTGCAGCTTCATAAATCGAGTTCATTGTAATTTCATAAGAATTCTTTGGGTTTATATACATTAAGAAGACCTTCTACATTTTATTAAAATTTGCATTTTTTTCATTTCATCGAGCCAACTTTGAAAGGTTGTCCCATTGGCTTTTTGGTTATTATCAACCTTCGTCTTAAACATCCGGTATACATCTCGCATAGAAAAAATTTCTTTCCGTCCATCTTCATAATAGACGTACCTTGTGGACTTATTATTGATATCCGGCATCGATTACCTCACCTTCTTTTTTATTAATACTGCCGCGTTAAAATAAGCTCATTGAAATACACTTATTGTAACACTCCTTAGAATCAAGCATCTCTTCCTGCCTGTCCTCACTTAATTCAGTAAATAAAGTGATGCCAGTATCCACATCAAATTCAACATCGAAGAAATCAATTGGATACCCTTCTTCTTGACAGGAATAAATAGGAATAACTTCTGCTTTATATTTTTCCAGGTATTCTTCTAAGGAATCTTCTGGGGAAGCAGCTTGGTCCCATAATTTTGTTATACTTACCAACTCAGATAAAGATAAATTTTTGACTATGCAGTAGGAATATTCAGATCCCATGCTGCCCGATATCTTTAACACTAAATCTTCATCTTTTATAAGCTTGTTTTTATTTTCCTGTTGCTTTTCCAATGCGTGGATTGCCATATCACAAGCTTCTGACGCGCCTTTTGGAAAACCATTATAAGTTTTTTTAAAAGCTTTCATCCAACTTATCGCTTCTGTTATTGTCATAATCTTTCTAATCCTCCTTTTACTTTTCAATAATTTTGCTTTTTCTCACTGCTGTACATACTCTACTATCCCCGTCAATATGGAACAGAGTGAGCAGCACTTTTTTATCCTTTCGATTTGGTGTTTTCTCAACAACAGCATCTGTCGAAACACGGACGTTATACCCCTGAATCCATAAATCAGACGAATCCCCGGATACAAAGACAATATCTCCTCTTTTCATTAAAAAACCTCCTTGTTTTGATTTGATCGTACTCCTAATATGATATTTATTTATCTTTTATTTTCACAAAAAAATACCCCGCTCAATATAAGCGGGGCAGTGATCTCTTATCTGAAAAATTCTTCGTCCGGCATATCCCTGTACATTTCTTCCGGTGGAACAGAAGAATGCCCATAGTTGGGGATATCAGAATAATCCCTATCTTCATCAATATCCAGATCATCAAATTCTTTTTCTGGTTGTCCATCCAATGCCAATTCATCCGTAGGCTGGCAATCACAGAATTTATATTGCATCGTTGATGATTCGTACAAAGGGAACTGTTCTCTTTCATAATCCGGGTCAACATCGCGGCATTCTGCCGCTTCCTGGTAATAACCATCCACTTTTTCCAGGAATGTATCAAAATCCTTTTGTGAGAGTGTATGTGGTTCAGGGATATGGATAGGTTCTGAACTCTGCATTTTATAACTGAATCCAGAAATTTCCTCGTCCAAATTCACGAGATGGATCTCATTTCCATCAGAAGCAGCTATTTTACAGGAATAATTTTCATCAATAAATAAAACTGGTTTTCCATTAAAGACGGATTGTTTTTCCTCTTCAGATAAAGATTCCATTGGATTTTCCGGTAAAGAGGAACTGCTCTTGATACCTGTCAGTCCGTCAGGATCAATATAGCGATGGTACACGGTTTCATCTTCATGTTTAAAAAATGATAAGCCTCCATCTTTTGTAGGAAGGGCGGTCCAATCGCAACGGGAATGATTTAAAAAAGTCTGGAAATCTTTTTTATCAATATTTTGTGCATACGCAATATCTTTCCATGTCTCTGCTATAAATGGAATATCCCTTTTACTATCTCCATCCAGTTTATACATTACATTTTGTCCACGGTCAGCCCTAGAAAAATCACCTTCATGGAATGAAACAGCATAAGAATCAATTTCTTTTTTGGGACAATATTGCATGATCTTCCCGTCCTTACATACCAGATGTGCGCTTCCATCCGCAATATCTCCCACCCGGCAATCCATGTGATCCTTTACTGCCGGCGCATATAACGATGTGATAGCAAATGCTTTTCCTGGAGAGACTTGTCCCGTACTGATCAATGTCTGGCGTAAAGCTGTAAGGTCGTAATCAGACTGGATTTCTGTATCTACAATCTTCTCCTCCGCAGCAGACACAATGACATGTCCACTTACATCCTGCTGGATACTTAATTCATCAGAAATCTGGAAAGATGGTGTGAGGCTTCTTTCTGCCATTTGATGTGCATAAACTGTTACTGGTTCTTTTATGAGCATTTCTAAGTTGTTTGGATTGATAAACATAGGTTCAGGAATATTTCCTGCAATCTTTTCACCATTAAAAAAGATCGTATAATCTCCATCTGTTTCTTTCTGTATATCTATTTCAATATGTTCTGATCCTGCTCCAATTGGAACCCGCAAATTTTGTGATCGTTCACTGATTGCTGCAGCCAATAAAGCGGAATTCATAGCCGCTTTTACGAGTCCATTACCGTCCCTGGATAAAAAAGCGGAAACAAACATATCAGCTGTAATTTCTCTCCCTTTAAAAGGGACAATAAAAGAGTCTTTTCCATCTTTAAAAGCGATCTTTCCCAGATCCTTTGTGATCTCTGCATCATACCATTTGAGCCGTTCATTATAAAATGCCCTGGGTTTAAGATTGTCGATAGATGTACTTTTTTCTTTATCTAACTCGGTTTTATTTTCTTCTTTATTCTCCTTATTTTCCCTTTCCTCTGTACTTTTCTCACTCTCTTCCCTTGTAACATTATTTTTGTCATCTTTGCCAATATCTTTATCTTTTTGATCTACATTCTTGCCCTCTTTTTGATCTACATCTTTTCCACGGATCCGTGAAGCCATAGAATCTTGTACCCTTTCGCTCCACAGCAGATTTCTTACTACTGTACCGATTGCCTGTGAAATAAAGTCTACAACCGCCAGGAAAAAACCACGGATACCTCCAATCACCCCATTTTTCGCAGCGTGTTCACGGATATACTCATCCGTTGTCATGGTATCTTTCGGCTCATCACTTTCCACCTGGTTTTTCACAGAATCATTTTCGTGATCTTTATACTCCTGTGATGTCCTGAAACTAAATTGATTGTTGGTTGCCATATCTATACCTTCTTTCTATCATTTGATAGCTTTAATGTGATTGCGGGGATAAAAATAATTTAAAAAAAATCCGAATTGGAAGGCCATATTACATTTGATAAAAAACAAATCAAGGAGGATATACAATGAAAAGATTTAAAGTGAATGAAGCTTTAATCCCATACCTGGAACAGCTTCATGACAAAAAAGGCATAAAATGCCATGTGCTGTTTGAAAACGGTACATGGTATATGGAATCTTCCCTGTCTGGGAATGAATTTCACCGTAAAGTAAAAATTGCACGGTGCCAGAAAAAAGAGAAAGAAGAAGGCTTACCGATCCCGATCCTTACAGCAGAAACAGCGGCCGATGAAAGAAAGAAAAAACAGGTGCTGCTAAAATACGGTACCAGGACTTATGTCCTGCCGGCACAGGAATATAAGAAAGTAAATAATTATTAAAAAAAAGAAAAAAGTTCTAAAGGAGGACACACATGAAAGGATTAGAGATAAAAAAAGAAATGCAATTATGGAGTAAACAGATTGAAAGTATCGTAAGTACTTTTTGTGAAGGAGATATACCGGAACACGCTTATGTATATCACACACACAAATCGGATCAAGACTTGATTAACCGCTTGCTGCATGAAGGAAAGAAAAATGCGACCACATTCGATATATCTATGGAGATAGTCGCAGAATACATCCGCAAGGATCTGATGGATGAGACGGAAAGGGAATGTTTCCTATACGCTTTACTTTATAATAGCAAGCATAATGTAAAGGTATATCATGACATCTGGACCGATGATGTCATAGGACATGGATATAGCAAATCACCTTCCCATAATTGGAAAGACGGGCCTATGACCTGCCATAACATTGGTATCTATGCGGTAAAGGATATCCATTCCCGATTTGGATTTTCTATTTTATCTGTGTACCCAATCTTTGGGGAGGAGGAAGAAATTTGAAACAATATAGAGATAGCCATGGCAGTTTATTCTCTTCTTTAGAAGCTATTGCAAATTTAACGCAGGAAAAGGCTGAAACATATTATATGCATGGACAGATGTACTTAAACGGATCTGATCAACGCACATACATCTGTCAACGGACATCTGAACAATTCACAAGCTTTATCCGGATGGATGGGCGTCAAATTATTGTTCCAACAGAAAAATTAGGAACATTTCTTCCTGATGTAGCATCAGAAGGAATGGCGATCCGAAAAATATAAAAAAGTCCCCGTTTGTCGCAAGACAGGCGGGGAATATAACTGATTCATATAAAATCACTTCTAAAAAAACACCCCAAAGGATCCATAAAAATAAAAATCATGATCAGCAGGAGGAATAAAAAAAAATGGCAAAAGAACGAGAAAAAAATGATGTTGTCCTTGATTTTCGAAATCTTGACTTCTCAACGATGAAAGAAAAAGGGATTTCAGATCCCGATAAAAATGGACAACCCTTAAAACTATTAGAATTGTTTGGCGGAATTGGCGCTCCTCGGCGTGCTTTGCAAAATATCGGATATGATCCACGGTCTATTGATTATGTAGAAGTCCTGCCTTACGCAGTTCTTGCATATAATCAGATTTTTGATTGTGGACCTAAACCGCAGGATATACGAATTTGGGATATGAGTCCGGATATCGTTGTTCATGGCAGCCCATGCCAGGATTTTAGCAATGAGGGAAAGAATAACATGAATACAGGCCGCTCCATTTTATTTGAGCGTACTCTTCAGATTCTTGATCCTACGCCGGCACATGGAAACCCGGAATTATCCAGAAAGCCAAAAGTTGTGATATGGGAAAATGTACGTGCGACTTGTTGCTAACTGAAAAGGTTAGCTGCAAACTGCATAATTATATCAGTTTGTAAACTGATAACCCGAGAAGTGGAATGAAGGGGTAACGCTTGGAAACGCTTCCTTTGATACTGCGGCATGCGTGATAAAACGAAAGTTTAACCGTATGAAGCCCGCTGAAGTCGGCAGAGAGATACCGTAACATTAAGTTGACGAAAGTGGTTTAGAGGTAAGCTATGTATCCTATATGCCGGAAGTCTATAAAATACCCATGGTTAGAATGTTCCAAACCGAAGGAACTGACGAACTTGCGAATGTACGAGTCTAAATTTCCAAATTGTAGAAATGCAATTTTCCTTAATTGGAAGTTTGATGTGGATGAGTAAAATTTGTACGTTATGAAAATCCATAATACGTTACAGGCGTATTCAAGTCAAACAGGCTTAGAGTAAGAACCTAAAGGTATATGTAAAGATAGGGTTATCGGAACAAGGAAAGGTATCAGAGATTCAAATAAATCTAAACTGACGAAGAACAATAAGCAGTTGAACTGGTGCTGAAAAGTAGAGGTCGAAGTGTTGATAACTTCTGTAATGGAAGTAGGAGTAATGGCCTCAAGTCGATTTAATTTCAAAATTCAGTACATTGTTCGTAATAGGGATTTCGAGTATGACCAAAAGAAGTCCCTCCGATAAGGAGGTGATGCCCTATGGCGAAACAATATGTAAGGAAGAAGGAAGAAGTTTTACAAACAACAGTGACAAGTATCCGACACAATGAATATTACAATATGCAAAAAATGTTTGACGAACTATATGAAAAATCAAGCAAAAATGAAAGTTTTGAATCATTAATGCCAATCATACTAAGTAAGGAAAACATTTTGCTGGCATACAGAAATATCAAAACTAATGGTGGCAGCATCACTCCTGGTACTGACAAGATCAGTATTAAAGATTTAAAGAGTCTGTCATCAGAAGAAATCATTGAAAATGTTAGGCATATTGTAACGGGAAAAAGAGGTTATAACCCAAGAGCTGTACGAAGAAAAGACATTCCCAAACCGAATGGAGAAACAAGACCATTAGGAATTCCTTGTATGTGGGACAGACTAATACAGCAATGTATAAAACAGGTAATGGAACCCATATGTGAAGCCAAATTTAGTAATCATAGCTATGGGTTCAGGCCTGGACGTTCTACAGAAAACGCAATAGCTGAACTTGAAAAATATAATGTATACTCGAACTTGCATTATGTTATAGAGTTCGACATTAAAGGATTCTTTGATAATGTAGACCACAAAAAGCTTATTAAACAAATATGGGCTTTAGGAATACATGATAAACAGCTCATTTATGTAATCAAACAGATTCTAAGTGCACCAATAATGCTACCAAATGGAGAAAAGATTAGGCCCCTAAAAGGAACACCTCAAGGTGGTATAATATCTCCCCTCTTAGCCAATATAGTGTTAAACGAATTGGACCACTGGATTGAAAGCCAATGGGAAAATAATCCTGTGGCGTATAAATATTCAGTGAGAATGAACAAAAATGGCAGTGAAAATAAAGGTAGCGGATATAGAGCCATGAAGAAAACGAAGCTAAAAGAAATGTATATTGTCAGATATGCAGATGATTTTAGAATAGTATGCAGAAATAAAAAGGATTCAGTCAATATCAAAATAGCCGTTACAAAATGGCTGAAAGATAGACTTAACCTAGATATTTCTGAGGAAAAAACTAAAATCGTTAATATAGAAAAACAGTATTGTGATTTTCTTGGATTTAAGATTGGATTAAAGCATAAAAGAGGAAAATTTGTTACGGAATCACATGTCGCTGATAAAAATCTAGCCAGAGAAACAGAAAAACTTAAAAAGCAAATCAAAAGAATAGCTCATCCTGCTGATGATAAAGATGCTGCAACACAAACATATAGATATAATTCTATGGTTATGGGGATGCAGAATTATTATCAGCATGCATCACATGTAAATAAAGACTTTGCAATTGTGGCATGGAAGATAAATGATTTGTTGTTACATGAATTAAAGCCATCGAGACAAAAAGGTAGATTAGCCAGAAAAGGTAGAGAATTAACACCAATGGAAAAGGAAAGATACGGAAAATCTAAGACTATCAGATATGATAGTATGACTGGAATCCCGATTTATCCAATTGGCTACGTGCAAACAAAGGCTCCTTCCAATTTTAAAAGAGGTAAAACTCCATATACAGAGGAAGGTAGGAAGATGATGCACAAGGACCTGTCTATAAATACGACATTAATGCATGAATTAATGAAGCAGACTGTACACGGGTCTTTTGAATATGCAGACAATCGCATATCTTTATTTTCGGCCCAACATGGCAAGTGTGCTATCACAGGAGTTGAATTTAGAGATGTCAATGAAATACATTGTCATCATAAAATTCCTAAGTCTCAAGGCGGAACAGATGAGTATCAGAATTTAATGTTAGTATTAAATGAAGTACATATTTTGTTACATGCAACCAGCAATGAAACCATCCAAAAATATTCAGAGCTATTGCAATTAGATCCAAAACAGAAAGTTAAGCTTAACAAGTATAGAAAGTTAATCGGACTAGAAACAATTTAAAAGTAAAACAAAAGAAAACTACCTTAAATAGTTATGTTAGTTATGAACAAGTAACTGAAAGAAGAAATTAAACCGAGGGAACGCCGTGTGCGGTGAAAGTCGCATGCACGGTGTGGAGCGGGGGAAAAGCTGGAGATTACATCAAAGGCTTACCTATCGCTATCTCGGTTACTGTGGAAATTCAAGGATTGTCATCAATATTACGTTGATGTAATGGAAGAATTTGGATACATATCGTATTCAGATGTCCTTACCGCTTCTGACTATAACATTCCACAGAACCGGGACCGGGTGTTTGTGGTATCTATTTTAAAGGATATCCCAAATGCAGAAAATTTTATTTTTCCAGAAAAAAGACAGCCACGGTGGAAGTTAAAAGATTTCATCGACACATCGGTTGATTTTTCTGCCCCGGAAGTCCAGCTGACTGAACGGGAAAAATCAATACTCTTCCGTTTGGAAGACGGAACTTTAGCTGTCAGAGAAGGAACAAAGAAAGGATACAAAGAGATCAATGAATGGCAGATCATCAATCTGAGTATACCAGGATCAAAAAATCGTAGAGGTCGGGTTGGAGACAACGCGAAAACTATCACGACCTCTCCAAGGCAAGCTATTTATTATGATGGTAAAATCCGGATGCTCACAGCAAAGGAGTATCTTCGTCTGATGGGTTTTAAAGATGTTGACTATAAAAAGATGCGTGATGCCGGCATCACCAATAACCAGATATGCAGTCTGGCGGGCAATAGCATCTGTGTTCCGGTCCTAGAGGCGATTTTCTCGCAGTTAATAGAACTACAGATCATAAAGAAAACAAAATAAAAGAAAAGAATCTCATCCAATTTGGTGAGATTCTTTTCTTTGTTTTAACTATAAGTAAAAATCATATACTTTTAATATATCATCAATCTCTTCATTTGGTTGACTTGTTCACAGTAGAATGGCGACAAAATACGCTCTGGCGACTATATCATCCTGTATCAAACCGTCCAAGGCCACACCATATATTGTATGTTCAAGCCAGTATCACACTATATATGCCATTTCATAATATCATCTCATAAACATCCGAAAAAAAAATCTTACTGTACGCTTTTTAGAACTTTTTTCATATTGGATAAAATATTCAACAGGAAGGAGCAAAAAAGCATGGAATCTAAAGTTTATACAATTACAGAAATAAAAGACATTTTGGGTATCAGTAGGACAAAAGCCTACGAATATATAAAAAAAGTACATAAAGACCAATATCCTTTTCGAGTAATAAAAATTGGTTCAAATTATCGAATCATAAAAGCAAGCTTTGATAAATGGATTAATGGTGAGATTGATAATTCATTTTGACAACGCAGATGATACACAGTATAATCTACGTGATTATCAATCTCTTCATTTACAAAAATGGAGGTTAGATATAGTATGAGAAGCAACGTATATTTTACAAATAATAGTTGGGCTTATGTGAAAAAAGAAGTAAATATGTTTAATTTTACAATTTCTTTTACCGAAGAAAGGGGGTTCCAAAGTAAAGAGAGCGCAGAAAAAGAATGGCGGAAAAATAACGAGCAATATAATATTGATCTATGTAAATTAAAAAAGATCGCAAACATGCAGTACACGTTTAAGGAATATGTAGAGTACTGGTTATCTCATATATTCCTTAAAAACACAGACAATAGTACAAAAGTGATTGGCGTTTGGGCAGTCCAACATTTAATTATACCCAATATAGAGAAAGATATTATATTGTCCTATGTTTCAGCTGATTTTATCAATGATATCATCAAAAAATGTATTCCTATTTGCTCATCAGCAGGCGAAACCGTTCTTAAATATCTGCGTAATATTTTAAAAAGTGCTTATATATATGGATATCTTCCTAATGATATCCGAAATGAACTTATTCATGTAAAAAGACATAGAAGACAAATACAGTTGTTAACAAAAGCTCAGTTAAAACTATTATTAACAGAAGCACAAAAGCACCCTGGATGCTATTTTGAGATTCTGTTGGGTTTATTTGTCGGACTGAGGACAGGGGAAATCAGAGGTCTTCAATATGACGATTTTGATTTTCAGTCAAAGACAGTTCGTATTTCACGGCAATTCACGACAAATTACTCTCTGGCAGAAAGCAATGGGACATATGTATATTCATCTTACATGGATTACAAGGAACCAAAATGTAATAGTTCACGTATAATACATATCCCTGACTTTATATTTCATGAATTGGAAATAAAAAAAGCTTTCAATAAAACAATAATTCAAAATAGGAGGAAAAAGGGATTTAATAATCTTGATGAAAGCTATATTTCCATTTCATCTTATGGGACAGTAAAGAAGAAGGGCACATTATTATCGGCTCTAAAACGTATGTGTAATTTTGCGTGTGTGCCACAGATCACATTTCATACGTTACGAGACCAGTTTGCTACCATGTTGCTGGAGATGGGTCTGCCATTAGAAGACATCAGCCACTTATTGGGACACAAGTCTGTATTGACAACCTTTAATTATTACTGCGGAATTATGGATGCAGCTGATGAAGTAAGGGAATCCTTACAAGATTTGATTCCAGTTAAGAAGGTGGCATTATGAAGATAAAAAGACCTGAGATCAATCCCACTTTTTTTTACGGACCAGTTGTCGCCCATAAATTTCATGGAAATATTTCTAAAGATAAAGGAAAATACCGTATACGTTTTTCTTTATATTTTAAATCTGGCGATGAATATAAAACTCAAAAAAGTGGCTTTGATACTAAAGAAGAGGCTGAAAAAGCAAAAGAAGTTATAATCGCAGAATTGGCAAGCGGTAAATACATTCCTTTTTCTTATACAGTCAAGGAATATTTTGATTATTACCTATATCATTACATGATGGAAGAAGTTGGCATAAGATATAACACTTACCAAACATACAAAAACTCTTTATATAATTATCTGTTGCCTGGCTTGGGTGAGAGAACAAAATTACAAGACATACATTCCAGCGATCTCCAAAAAGTTATAAATGATATACCTTATAATGGATCTAAATCGTCATGCATGAAGATAACCAAAATGGTTTTTGCCTTTGCAGTACAAAATAACTATATAGTTCACGACCCTAGCCTGCTGGCGATCGAGTTACTTAAAAAAGGTATGCCTAAAAAAAGAAAGAGGAATATACCACCTTATACTATAGAGCAACTTGGACATATGTTGCTTACCTGTAAAGAATACTATTATGATATGTATATGCCTTTACTTTTATCATTAACTATTGGGACGCGTATTTCTGAAACAATAGGAATAAAATATACAGATGTTGACTTTTCTTCTAAAACAATTTACATTTTTAGACAGCTTGGGCGGGATATCAATGCGTCTGGAAATGATCCATTAGTTACACAACCACTAGAAACTAAAACTCCTAATGGTGTTCGAGCAATACCAATAGCGGATTGGATCAGCGATGAAATAATCATGAAAAGGGCGTGGTATACAAAGCAAAAAAAGAAAATCCCTAATTTTTATGATTACGAGTATATTTGCTGTCATTGTGATGGCAGACCGTTTAACCGTCAAGATTTCCAAGATGACTTTAAATCCCTGCTAATTATGTGCGGATTACCATCTATACATTGGCATGATCTTAGACATTTTTATGCGACTAAACTAAAGAATAATCAGATAAACATGAAAGCTATCTCAGAATATATGGGGCATCATTCTGCTGATTTTACAGATAATGTTTATATACATTCAGAAGATACTGTTTATGATTGCACAATACTAAATAAAATTTGGAATGAGATACGTCCTGATTCAACCAAGGACAATAATACAGTCATAATCAATCCATTTACAGATCAATATTATAACGATTTGCTAAACAGATAAATAAGTGGATTTTGTCCTGTTTGAAGGTTTTGTTTTGATTTAATATCAAAAAGTACTAAAATGTATCAAAAACCAAGATATAGTGAAGTTGTCGCCGAAGACAAAAAAACGGAAAAATATTCAAATATTATCACGCGTAAATCAGAAGGATAATCTCTTAATCCACATCAATTATAAAAAAACAACGTAGTATAATAAAAAATAATGTTTTGGTAAAAATGTACGAAATAGAGGTGATTTATATGAACGAAATTATAGATAACGCACATAATCTAGCACTAAAAGATGAGATTTTACTAAGCATCGAAAAGCCTGTCCGCTACATCGGACATGAGGTAAACAGCGTGATCAAAGACCCGGATGCGGTCGATATCCGCGTGGGCATGGCCTTTCCGGACGTCTACGAGATTGGCATGTCCCATCTGGGTATGAAGATCATCTACGAGCAGATGAACCGCCGGGACGATGTCTGGTGCGAGCGAGTTTTCTCTCCGTGGGTGGATCTTGACAAGGTCATGCGGGAGGAAAAGATTCCTCTTTTTGCTCTGGAAAGCCAGGATCCGGTGTTCATGTTTGACTTTCTGGCCATTACCATCCAGTATGAAATGTGTTACACAAACATTTTGCAGCTCCTTGATCTGGCGCAGATCGGCATTTACGCCAAAGACCGCCGGGAGGATGCGCCGTTTGTCATCGGCGGCGGCCCGTGTACGTATAACCCGGAACCGCTGGCGCCGTTCTTCGATATGTTCTATATCGGAGAGAGCGAGACGGTCTATTATGATCTCATGGACATTTACAAAGAACATAAGGCACAGGGCGGCAGCCGTCAGGAGTTCCTGAAAAAGGCAGCGCAGGTGCCGGGCATCTATGTTCCTTCCTTATATAATGTGACTTATCATGAGGACGGAACTATTGCCTCCATGGAACCAAACTGCCCGGAGGCGCCGAAGACCGTGCTTCGTCAGGTGCAGATGGATCTTGACAATACATTTTATCCGGAAAAACCGCTGGTGCCGTATATCAAAGTGACCCAGGACCGCTGCGTGCTGGAGATTCAGAGAGGCTGTACCAGAGGCTGCCGCTTCTGCCAGGCGGGCATGGTATACCGGCCTCTCCGGGAGAGAAGTCTCTCCATGCTGGAGCGGGTGGCAGAAAATTCTTTAAAGGCAACGGGAAATGATGAGATATCCTTAAGTTCCTTAAGCTCCAGCGATTATCGTCATCTGCCGGAACTGTGTAATTATCTCATTGATAATTTCCGAAGCAAGAACATCAACATCGCTCTGCCGTCCCTGCGTATCGACGCATTTTCTCTGGACGTGATGAGCAAGGTGCAGGATGTGCGCAAGAGCAGTCTCACCTTTGCGCCGGAGGCGGGAACCCAGCGGATGCGTGATGTGATCAACAAAGGACTGACGGAAGAAGTGATTCTCCACGGCGCCGAGGAGGCATTCAAGGGCGGTTGGAACAAAGTAAAGCTCTACTTTATGATGGGCCTTCCGACCGAGACCGAGGAGGACATGAAGGGCATCGCCCATCTCTGCGAGAAAGTGGCCATGCATTATTACAAACTGGATTCCCAGTACAGAAACGGCCGGGTAT
>PPYE01643450.1_pt1 | contig 122186 bp, 118 predicted proteins | sample 1559881 | NCBI WGS metagenome assembly PPYE01 (sample SAMN08240022, study PRJNA423297) | Human gut metagenome, whole genome shotgun sequencing project.
ACCACGTAAGCGTCTGGGTTGGAAGTGCCCTTGGGAAGTCTACCATCACCAAACGTTGCACTTGCTTTGACAATTCAAGACAGAAAAAAGCTCCCGTCTCTTACGAATAAGAAACGGGAGCTTTAACGTGATCTAAGAAACGCTTTGCTAACGCACAAGTACGCTCTAAGCAGCTTGTCCTTCAGTTAAAAGCAATTTAACCTCAGAAGGAACATTTGGGTTATGAGCCGCAGTAGTAAGCAGCGACCTTGTGTTTGCAAGCGTTACCATAAGTGTCAGAAGATTGTGCATATATGCAGCAGCACTTACAGTAATAAGACCTGCAACACCTGCAGCAATGAAAGAGCTGTTCAGCGCAACAATCGTACGATAGTCGGCGTGAATCCTCTTCATTACCTGCTGGCCTAAAAGACGCATGATTACCAGCGATTCAAGCGAATCATTCTTAATCGAAATATCCGCAACTGCGCGAGCAATATCAGTTGCATCAGACAGAGCCAGTGAAACATCAGAAACAGCTAGTGCAGGTGAATCGTTGATACCATCGCCTACCATTGCAACGGTGTAACCCTCCTGCTGGAACTTCTTAACATACTCACACTTATCCTCTGGGAGAATCTGTGCTACATAGTCATCAAGACCAAGCTTCTTAGCAACACTTGCTGCAACGTTTTCTGAGTCGCCAGTCAACATAACCATACGCTTAACGCCAAGAGCGCGGAGCTGTGAAATAGTTGCTGCTGCATCTTCCCTTACAGGATCGGTAATACAAATTGCTGCAATAAGTTTTGAATCCTCGGACATAAAGATAATGGACGAGGTTGGAGCAATCTGTGCAAGGTCGTCCTGAATTCCCTCAGGCATTGGGGTCTTCTCGTCATCAAAAATGAAGTGAGCAGAACCAATGCAGACCTCTTTGTCGTTAACCTTGGTACGAATACCGTGAGCAACAACATATTTGACCTCTGCGTGGAACTCATCCTTGTGCTTAAGGCCACGTACCTTTGCCTCATTCACAATTGCGCGAGCCATGCTGTGTGGGAAGTGCTCCTCAATACATGCAGCAAGGCGCAGGAGCTGGTCCTCGGTACGATCGCAGAAGCTGACAATACATTCAACGTGTGGAACTGCCTTTGTCAGCGTGCCTGTCTTATCAAAGACGATAAGATCTGCTGCAGCGATCTTCTCGAGGTACTTTCCGCCCTTAACCGTCATGCCAAACTTAGCTGCCTCATCCATAGCGCTACCCACTGCAACAGGAGTGGAAAGCTTAATGGCGCAGGAATAGTCAACCATAAGAACGGTCATAGCCTTAGTGATGTTTCGGGTGATGCCCCAAATACCAAAGAAGGCAAGGAAGCTGTAAGGAACCAGCGCATCAGAAAGGCGCTCGGCCTTTGACTGTGCGCCTGCCTTAAGCTCAGCAGACTGCTCAACCATATCAACAATGTTGTCGATACGAGACATTCCTGGAGGAGCGGTAACACTGACCATGAGGTCACCGTCTTCAAGAGCGGTACCAGCATAAACGGTAGAGCCAGGCTCTTTGGTAACAAGACGAGACTCACCTGTCATGGCGGCTTCGTTCATCTGGCCGATACCTTCAACAACTTTGCCGTCAACAGGGAGAACGCCACCAGCACGCTGGTGCAAAATCATGCCCTTCTCAACCTCAGAGAGAGCAATCATAACGTCCTTGCCGTCAACGCGAGCCCAGACGTTCTCAGAACGGGTAATCAGGCCGTCACGGAGTGCAAGACGAGCACGGCTGGCAACGTGGTTCTCCATAGCAGCAGACAGCTCAAGCAAGAACATGACCGTAGATGCATCTGCCCACTCATTTCTTAAAATGGAAGTGGTAATTGCAGTTGCGTCCAAAACCTCAACGGTCAGCTCTTTCTTGAACAGACGCTTAACGCCTTCCACAACAAATGGAATTGCACGGAGAATAACGTAGGCATAGTTAGCAACTGCAGGAAGTGGCAGAGAACGCATAATCCAGCGGCGTGCGAATGTGGTCACAACCTCCATCTGGAAGCGATTGTTCTCTAGGGCCATCTCGATTGAGCTACAGAAGTCTTCAAGGCCTGCCTCTTCTTCTCGTGGCAAGTTCAAGACATCAAAAGCACCAACAGCTGCAAGTACCTGGTCTCTCTTGAGAGGATCAAACCTTAGCAAGAGAGAACCGTTTGCCATGTGAACTTCAGCGTGACGAACGCCGTCAACACGCATCAGCTCATAGGAAATACCACGGGCTTCAGCCTCATCAATATGACCCAGGTCGCATTTTGCACGAATGCGACCTGAGATTTCATTAGTAATTGTGAAGCGCATGAATTATGCCTGTGCGCCCTCTGCATCGACCTGCTTGGTAACCTCAGCGCGGATACCCTCCTCGAGCTCAGCAAGGCGAGCGCGAACTGCAGCGTCAATCTTGGACTCACGGCGAGCCTCTGCGACAACGTCGTTAGCCTCGTCGACAACATTCTGAGTCTCTGCGGAAACGCGGTCAGTTACGCGAAGACCACATGCAGTTGCCTTGACAGCTGCCTTGTGAAGAGTGCCGTTAGAAGCAAGACCAGCAACAACGCCAGCAAGTGCAGCGCCACCGGCTGCGAGACACCAATTGTTCAGTTTCATGTAAATCCCCCATCTGCTTTTTGCAAATTAATCGGTTAATGACCTATTGAAGATAAAATTATTATACGAAAAAAACAAGTGAAAATCATTACTAATTAGTTATCCTAATGAAACAATTGTGCACAAGTAATTTTTTACCTGCGAAAACGTTTCCTATGGTTAGCCATGGTGTACATATAAATTTTGTGAAGATGCCGCTCCGAGGCGTTACTTAAATTATTGATATTTGCTCATATAGGCTATCAATTAAATGAAAAAATAACATTCTTTCTATGTCGTTATTGTGAAATTTAAATTGTGTACAATTTATTTGTGTTAGGTTACAGCTGCTGGGGTACACTACCCATTACACAAAGCCATCCAATGCTTCGGACAATCCGTGGCTAGTTGAAAGGAACATCATGGCAAACACCAATATCTATGACCTCTCCGTAGAAGAGCGTGACGGCTCCGTAACTTCCCTCTCCTCTTTTGATGGAAAGGTTCTTCTGATTGTCAACACTGCAACTGGCTGCGGCTTTACCCCACAGTATGAGGATCTTGAGCGCATTTACGCTGCTTATAAAGATCAAGGCTTTGAGATTTTAGACTTCCCTTGCAATCAGTTTGCAGACCAAGCCCCAGAGTCCGATGAAGAGATTCACCAGTTCTGTACTATGAAGTTTGGTACCAATTTCCCACAGTTCAAAAAGGGCGACCTTAACGGAGAGACCGCAAACCCTCTCTTTGAGCGCCTTGCAACAGCTTTCCCCTTCCAAGGCTTTGGTAAGGGTATCAAGGCTCTTGCGCTGGACAAATTTGCAAAGGCAAACAACAAGAAGTTTGGTGACAAGGCTTATATCATGTGGAACTTCACTAAATTCCTTGTAGACCGCCAGGGAAACGTTGTTGCACGCTTTGAGCCAACCACTGATATGGCAGAAGTTGAGTCTGCAATTAAAAACCTACTTGCGTAAGGCGAGAGGACCGATTTGCTCATGAGTTCTTCTCAAAAAGAAATACAGTCCGTTACAGCCGCTAGCACTTTTGCTAGCGGCTCTTCTACACTCGACAACTCCCCCGATATCCCCGAGCTTCTCCTCAAAAACCAGCTCTGCTTCCCGCTCTACAGCGCCTCAAAAGAAGTGGTACGAAGGTATACGCCGCTACTTAAGCCCTTTAATCTGACGTATACGCAATACATTGCCATGATGGCGCTTTGGGAACATGAATCCTTGGATGTCAAAACCTTAGGTGAGCTTTTATTTCTTGATTCAGGCACCTTGACTCCACTTCTTAAAAAGCTTGAGGAGAAGAGCCTTGTACTGCGTCAAAAAACAAACAAAGACGGACGTCAGCTGATTGTTTCCCTCACCCAAAAAGGCAAAGACCTTAGGCGAGAAATGCAAATAGTCCCACATCAGATCGGCTCATGCGTTAATCTCTCGACCGAAGAAGGCGCTGAGCTTAAACGATTGCTTTTAAAAGTTCTTTCTAACGTTACAGAAAGCTAGATTTACTATGACCCAATCACAGGTAACCATTACCTCTTCTGAACGTGAAACTGCCATTGTACGCACTAGCGCCATTGGCATTACTGCCAATGTTGCTCTTGCGGCATTCAAAGCAGCTGTGGGCATTTTATCTAACTCAATTGCCGTTACTCTTGATGCAGTGAACAATCTCTCCGATGCAATCTCATCAATCATTACCATTGTGGGAACAAAACTCTCTAACAAAAAAGCTGATCGCGAGCACCCCTTTGGACACGGACGCATCGAATACATCACCACAACAGTAATTGCTGCAATCATTATGTATGCAGGTATTTCTTCACTCATCAAATCCATCCAAGACATCATAGATCCTGTTACTCCAGACTATAGTCCCCTGTCTTTAGTCATCATTGCAGTAGCTGTGCTAGTAAAGATCGTTTTGGGTCACTACGTCCGCTCTGTAGGTAATCGCGTAAACTCCGACACCCTTATTGCATCTGGTTCAGATGCACTTTTTGACGCTACACTCTCCACTTCTGTTTTAACAGCTGCACTTATCTTTATCTTTACAAAAATTAGCCTTGAAGCATATGTAGGCGTTATTATCTCTGTGTTTATCATTAAAGCTTCAATTGAGCTGCTACAGGGATCTATCAAAGAAATTATTGGTATGCGTCCTGACGCTGCGCTTTCAACACTTATTTACAACATTGTGAAAGAGGATCCAGACGCAGAAGGCGTCTACGACCTTATTATCCACAGCTATGGCCCAGATAAATTTGTTGGCTCATTCCACACTGAGGTTCTTGATACCACTTCAGCTATTGAGATTGATACGATGAATAGGCGTCTAAGTACAGAGATTTACAAGCAAACATCAGGAAAAATCATTATTTCAGCTATTGGTATTTATGCGAGAAACACCACCGATAATCGCATTGTAAAGATGCGTACTGAAGTAACTGAAATGGCTTTAGCTCATGAAGGTGTTCTTCAAGTTCATGGTTTTATTGCTGACATTGAAAATCAATTTATGGCCTTTGACACAGTCATTGAGTTTGGGTATGACGGCAAGCAAATTGTTCACGATATTATTCATGAAGTTGAAGCAGCCTACCCTGATATGAACGTCTCGGTTCTTTTGGACCGCGATACAAGCGATCTTTCTGAACATGAAGAAGACAGAGACTTGCACTAAAAGCAAGTAAATACATCTTAAAAAGGGGCGAGCCGCTGACACCCAGAGTCAGCGGCTCGTGTTCTACGCTCGCAAGAAAGGGAGAGGGTCTTTCTTCGAGCTACGGGAACCTGAATAAAGCAAGCAACTAAATTGCTTAAAAACATAGTAAGTTAACCGAGGGAAACTTACAAGAACATTTTCAACTTTTTTATCTAATTTCGTAAACTCTACAAAAAGTTAGACTAAGTTTACATGTCTATGGATTTTTATCTTATATCAAGAAAGTCCGAGATAAACATAAACAAAATCCCCCGCACCGAATTGGTGCGGGGGATCAGGTCAGCGTACTCAGCTAGTAGTAGCTTATGCCTTTGCAACCTCGGTAAGGTTGGTAAGGATCTTGTCGTCCTTCTTATCCCACTTTGGAGCAGGACGGAAGAGCTGGAAGAGAATTGCTGCCAAGAAGATGAAGGCAATAACAGTCCACACACCAAAGGAACCAAGGACAAAGAACTCCCAGAACTGATTGATCATCAGGCCAACAATCCATGCAAATACGCACTGATAGCCAATAGCAAACCAGAACCACTTAGAGTCGTTCATTTGTCGACGAATAGAACCTACTGCAGCGAAGCAAGGTGCGTCAAGCATATTGAATGCCACAAATGCACACATTGCACCAACGTGGAGGATACCACCAGCATCAGTAAACATACCAGCAAAGCCAGACCACATAGTGACAGACTTCTCACTTGCATCGCCAAGGCCATAAAGAACGCCAAAGGTGGAAACAAGATTCTCTTTTGCAATCAAAGCAGAAATAGAAGCTACAGTTGCCTGCCAATTTCCAAATCCAAGTGGAGAGAAGATAAATCCAATAGAACCGCCAATAGCAGCAAGCAAAGAAAAGTCCATAACATTATCAGGAGCACCCTGAATACCTGGGAGATAGCCGAATACTCCATTTGCGCCGTCCCAGTTAGCCCAGCCAAAATTGGATAAAACCCAAATTCCAATTGCTGCAGCAAAAATAATGGTACCAGCTTTAATAATATACGCAGAAATACGCTCCCAAACATGCATTGCCCAAGACTTAAGAGAAGGCATGTGATAATCAGGAAGTTCCATGACAAATGGTGCTGGCTCTCCCTCAAAAGCCTTAGTCTTCTTTAGCATGATTGCAGAAATAACAATCATAGCTACACCCAAGAAATAAAAGGCTGGGGCAATCCACCAAGCAGTAGTTCCTCCAATAAGAACACCCATAATCAAGGCAATAATAGGCTGTTTTGCCGAACATGGAATCATAGTGGTAAGCATAATCGTCATGCGACGATCTTTCTCATTTTCAATAGTACGAGTAGAAAGAACGCCAGGAACACCACAACCAGAGGAGATAAGAAGTGGAATAAAAGACTTACCTGATAGACCAAAACGACGGAAGACACGGTCCATAACAAAAGCAACGCGGCTCATATATCCGCAGTCTTCCAAGAAACACAACATAACAAACAAGACAAACATCTGTGGAATAAAGCCAAGAACAGCACCTACGCCGCCGATAATACCGTCAACTACAAGACTGGTGATGACGGGGCTTGCGCCAGCACCCTCAAGAGCGCCGCGAGCAAGCGTAGGAATACCAGGGACATACATGCCGTACTCAGATGCCTCTGGCTCAGTAGCAGCGCCTTCAACAGCGGTCTTGAAGCCCGCAGCAGTTACGCCGCCCAGAGTCTGAAGTTCTTGACCTTCAGCAAGAATTGGGTTGCCGTTTGCGTCAAGCTGAAGAGGATTGTCGTCAGTATCAACGAAGTTGCCATCCTCATCATGAACTGGTGCGCTCAGAGCAACAACGTTCTTCTTGGCAGTCTCTGCCTCAAAGCTGGTGATAGCGTCAGAATCCCACTGTTTTGCGGAAATTGCAGCACGCACCTCAGTAGTATCAATGCCAGCCTCGTCAGCTGCGTTGAGATAAGCGTCGATCTGGTCACCATAGTGATGCGAATCAAAATCATCTTTTGCCTGACTATACTCTGCATCTCCGATGCCTAATACGTGAAAACCTTTGTCAAACAGATTATCATTGACCCAGTTAGTAGCATTGATGCCAACAGTAGAAATAGAGATAAAGTACACCAGGGACATAACAATAACAAAAATAGGAAGACCCAGAATACGGTTAGTGACAACACGGTCAATCTTCTCGGAAGTAGACAGCTTCTTAGGTGCCTTTTTGACACAAGCTGCCATTACGCCAGCAATCCACTCATAACGGTCAGACGTGATGATGGACTCAGCGTCGTCATCACGAGATTTCTCAACTGCAGAAATAATCTTCTCAAGCTCAGCGGTCTTCTCGGCAGAAAGGTTAAGAGGAGCAATTGCAGCTGCATCGCGCTCAAAGACCTTAATTGAATACCAACGAGAAAGAGATGCTGGAGCAAGGCCCTCGATTGCAGCAGCAATCTTGCCAAGAGCCTCTTCAACCTCTGGGGTAAAGCACTTAACACCCTCAGCAGGAGTTCCCTCCTGGCCAGCCTTAATTGCCGTCTTTACCAGAGTATCAATGTTCTTGTTACGAAGTGCGGAGACCTCAACAACCTCAACGCCAAGCTGCTTAGAAAGCTCCTTGACATCAATGACGTCACCAGACTCCTTGAGCAGGTCAACCATGTTAAGACCAAGGACAACTGGACGACCAGCCTCAAGAATCTGAGTTGTCAGATAGAGATTTCGCTCCAGGTTGGTAACATCGAGAAGGTCAATAATGGCGTCTGGACGCTCATTAATGAGGTAGTCACGAGATACCTGCTCCTCTGGTGAATATGGAGACAGAGAGTAAATACCAGGAAGGTCGACAAAGGTGACGTCCTTATCGGCACGCCAATTTGCCTGCTTCTTCTCAACGGTAACGCCTGGCCAGTTGCCGACGTAGCCGTTTGAGCCCGTAAGCTCATTGAATAGGGTGGTCTTACCGCAGTTTGGGTTACCTGCAAGACCAATAATAGTCTTTTGTGCCATTAGGCTTCCTCTACCTTGTGAACGTCTACTACTTCAATGCTTGCAGCTTCATCCTTGCGGATAGAAAGCTCGTAGCCACGAACTGTGAGCTCAATTGGATCTCCCAGTGGAGCTACTTTTTTGACATGAACCTCAGTACCCTTAGTAAGGCCCATGTCCATGATGCGACGTTTCACGGCGCCTACACCCTTTAGCGCAGCAACCGTGCAACTCTCCCCCACCTTAACTTCTTTCAGAGTTGCCATAACCTTCCTTTCATCGAAACACGTATTAAAAGCCGCGGGTTTTACCAGCAGCACAATACAACAAAGTGTTTAGAGCGGAGAAACCATGATGTGCGACGACATCTGACGGTTCAGTCCAAGTCGTGCGCCCTTAACGCTGACAATAACGTCACCGTTGACACGTGAAATAACCTTTACCTCGGCGCCCTCAACAAAACCAAGTGTTGAGAGGTGCTGGCGAAGATCAGAAGCACCCTTAACCGTTACGATCAACGCAGTCTCTCCCTCACCAAGCATGGCAAGAGGAAGAACTGGACCAGAATTCGCAGGACCCTGTGAGGTCTTTTCTGTATCCATGCATCCCCCAAAATAACGTAGGCAAACTAAGTTTGCTCTTTCGAACTTTTACTTCATTAGTATCAACTAAAAGTTAAGGTAATTCAACTTTCATTTAATAATTAAAGTAAAAATAAGGCGAGAAACTCTGTCTACCAGTGGTTTCTCGCCTTGTAAATATTGCAACTTTATTTCAGGTAATCCTAGTTTTACGTAAACATAAACGATTGTTTGCTCAAGCTTACGGTAAGCTGTGTGACATCAGCCCGTATTCTGCAGACCTGCGGCAACACCAGACACGGTGCACAAAATCAAATACGTAATGTTTGCACGTTCCTCTGGAGTAAGCATGTCATCCCTTATACGAAGCTCAGACAGGGCATGCACCTGCGTAACCGAGAGAATATTAACAAATGGCAGACGCAGGCGGATAACAGGACCAAGCACACGACGGTTCTCCAACGGCCACTTATTTCCCGTAATATTCAGCACCCACTTACGTGTGAGAGCCATCTCAGAAAGAACCATCTCTGAAAGTTCAGAACGATCGCCTAAGGCCAGGTAAAGCCTTGCAATACGAGCATCAATTTTGGAGATTGACATCTCAATGTTGTCGATAAACGTAGTGAACAGCGGCCACTCTCTATATGCCTCACGGAGACGTTCGATATCCCCTACTGCCTCGCAGGCACTGCCCAGTCCGTACCAAGCAGCCAGGTTGATACGAGCCTGTGACCAGGAGAAAATCCATGGAATAGCACGCAAGTCATCAAGAGACTTGGCGCCCAGACCACGTTTTGCAGGTCTTGAACCAATGGGGAGAAGACCAATCTCTGTCAGAGGGGTAACAACCGAGAACCACTCAGCAAAGCCATCGGAGTGAATGAGCTCCAAGAAACGCTGCTTGGACGCTTTATCAAGCTCAGAAGCGAGCGAAGCAAACTTCACGTCTGTCTGGGTATTCTTCTGTTCAATAGAAGGTGCCATCTGAAGCAGTGTTGCTCCAGCAACGGACTCTACGTGACGACGGGCAAGCGTTGGATCACCATAGCGAGCAAAAATAACTTCTCCCTGCTCAGTAAGTTTAAAGCGACCGTTGACTGAGCCTTTGGGCTGAGAAAGAACAGCACGGTTTGCAGGACCACCGCCACGACCAACTGCACCGCCACGACCATGCATCAAGATAAGGTCAATGGAGTTCTTCTCTGCCCACTCTGCCAAAGCAGCCTGGGTCTTATGCAATACCAACGTTGCCGTAGTTGGTCCCTCGTCCTTTGAGGAATCGGAATAGCCCAGCATGACCTCAAGCTTGCGGTCTGTCTGAGCAAGACGTGCCTGTACCTCAGGAAGCTGAATTACCTGGTCAAGTGTAGCAACAGCGTTCTCAAGGTCTTCAATTTGCTCAAAGAGCGGAATAACGTCTAGTACAGGAACGTCCTCTTCATTTGCAAACGCTAGACGTGCAAGCTTATAGACATTCTCAACATCCTGAGCAGACTGCGTAAACGAAATAATATAGCGACGAGCAGCGTTGATACCGTTCTTCTTTTGAATTGAACCAATGGAGCGGAAGGTATCCAGCACTTCTTGAGTCATAGCATCAAGCTTGGCGGGTTTCTCGGCAGTTGATGGATGTGTTTCAATATCTGAAAGCGCACGCTTGTGCACCAAAGAGTGCTGACGGAACTCCATCTCTACCAAGTGGAAGCCAAAAGTTTGAGCCTGCCAGATAAGCTTCTGAACAGGACCGTAGGCAATACGGAAAGCCCCTGCTTGAGCCAGTGAATCCTGAATAACGCGCAGATCGGCAATAAACTCTTCAGCGTTTTGATACATCAGGTCAGCATTGCGCTCAATGGTGGCGCTGAGTCGGCCAGAAATGACGCGCATTGCCGCACGGTGCAACTCAGACCCAGCCTTATCAATAGCCCTAGAGGTCAGGGCCTGGCTCATTTCTACCTGCTGTGCCCAAAGATTGACAAGCGCAGGCGAAGCTGGAGTAGAAATACCATCAAGCGTCAGGCCTCGACTGACTTCCTTGGTAGCCCGAGCCAGTGCCTGCAGTACGTGTACACGGTACTTCTCGGCAACTTGGCGAGAAACCAGGTCGGTAACGTTAGGATTACCATCGCGATCGGAGCCAATCCAACTACCTGGACGGAAGAATGGCGGGCAGACAGGTGGCACACAACCAGCATTTTCTCCCAGCACCCAGTTATCAAAGCGACGGTACACCGAAGGAACCATCTCAAAAAGGGTGGTGTCAAAAATGTTAAGGACGGTATCTGCCTCCTCCAAAGGAGTTGGCTTTTTATGACCGATAGGAGATGTACGGAATAGGCCGTCAATCTCTTGCAGCATGCGACGCTCGTTTTCCACACGAGCAGGACCACCAAGCCTCTGACGCTCATCAAGAAGCTCTGAGATGGTACGGATTCGGCGCTCAACGTTTTTACGACGAGCCTCAGTTGGATGCGCGGTAAAGACGGGGTGGAACTCAAGACGATTAAGACGTGCTTTTGCCTCTTCTTCACCGCACTCGTCAATAAGCTGTCTATATGCAACGGTTATCTCATTGATAGGGTCTTCTGCAGAAGATGAATCAACAGAAGCCTCACGAGAGCGCAGGCTGGTAACGCGATAATTCTCTTCACAAAGATTTGCTAAGTGGAAGAAAGTTACAAATGCGCGCATGAGAAGCACGGAGTCTTCTATGCTTAGGCTGTCAATGGTAGAAGCAAAACGCAGAAAAGCATTAAGCGATTCCTTCTCTGAATCTACTTTGAGTACCGCATTGATTGCCTCAAGCAGCAAAGGTGCGCGAGTTGTAGACAAATCATCTGGTCCAGCTTTAATTGCCTCAACCAACAACGTGTCAAAACTAGTAAGAAGATCTGGATTGTACTCAGCAAGCACTTTTCTTACCAAACGCAAAAAGAAGGTAAGGTTATCGCGCAGAGGAGCTGGCGCTTTAAGCGCTTGAATAAGGGTACGAGCAGCAGCAATCTCATTCCCACGTCGTTCAAGAAGCGACTGAGCTACTTCAGAAGTTGTTGCACCATCGATGGGTTTCTCGTCAAAAGAAGCATTGCTGGACTCTAGATTTGAATCTTGAGGATTGCCTGCCATGCTCATCCTTTCCCACATGACTCAGAATACGTACTATCTACCATACCCTTTTGTAACAATCTTCGCACGATTGTTTGTCAATCTGTTACCTAATGTACATCGTGGACTACAATCGATATAACAAATAAAAATTGATATATCAAAGTTTCTGACCGCGCTAAAGAAGATCTTAGGTTTTACATGCTCAATCCATTCAAGAAAAGTCGTACTGCGTACAACAATTCTTCCGTACATAAGCAGGTAGAGCGTCTTCGCACACCTCGCTATGAGCTTGATGACTCGCGCACAAACGGGGGTCAACCTGGCATTGTGGTTACATGGTGGACCAGGCTTCTCTCTGCCGTGGTCTCTGGCGATATTGCTAATCAAGACGAGCAATACTTGGCACATCAAACGTCCCAGGATTATCTTTTCAATGCACTTGGACAAGGTGCCTGGGGTGCACTTTTTCCGCTTTTAACTGTTGTTTGCTCCCAGCTTGTTGGCATTGAACAAGCAGGACTTTTCTCCATGGCATTTGTTGTAGCAACGCTTTTGTTATTTATTGCCCAATACGGTGTTCGCACGTATCAAGTTTCCGACATAGCTGAACAACGTAGTTTTTCTGATTACCAGATTCAACGCGCAGCTACCGTTATTGTCATGGTGATAGCAGGTCTTATTTGGTGCTTCTTTAAAGGGTATACCGAGCCCATGTTTTCTATCTGCACGGGAGCTTTGCTCTTTAGAGCAGTTGACGGCATGGCAGATGTCTACGAAGGTCGTCTTCAGCAAAAAGACAAACTCTACCTCGCAGGACTCAGCCAGGCCCTGAGATGCAGTGCTAGTTTTATTCTCTTTACTGTTGTGTTGTTTGTTACCAGAAATCTTGTATGGGCAAGCTGGAGCATGGGCATTTGTGCCCTTATCACCCTGCTATTTGTTTCTGCTCCCCTAGCCATTCTTGAGACCGATAAAAGCGTGCGCATCAAACTTGCAAACATCAAAGATATCTTTGTACAGTGCTGGCCTCTCTTTTTAGCGCTCTTCCTGTACAACCTCATTGACTCTCTACCAAAGTTTGCCATGGAAGGCACACTTTCTTACAGCAATCAGTTGTACTTCAACGCACTTTATTTCCCAGCTCACACTATTTTGATGATCTCTACACTCATCTACAGGCCACAGCTCTTCAAACTTGCTAGTTTGCTAGAAACCTCAATTCATAATCCCGCTAATAAGAAACGCTTTGGCGTAATGGTACTTGCAATGTTTGGAGCCATTGCCGTAGTCACCATAGGTACCGCTGCATTTGTCGAGTTCATTGGCATTCCTCTTAACGGCTTCTTGTATGGCGTTGATTTCGAGCAATATCGTGGACTTGCACGCATTATGGTGGCCACGGGTGGACTTTGTGCTGCGATCGACTTTTTATACCAGCTCATCACCATCATGCGAGTTCAAAAAGCCGTTACGCGCGCTTACCTCATTTCATTTGCTGTATCCATCCCCATTATCTGGATGATGGTCAGCTTTACTGGTCTTAACGGCGCAGTTATTGGCAGCTTCTCCTCTATCCTTATCCTCTTCTTACTGCTCATCAGCGAATACGCCGTAGCACGTATGAAAAGCTAACCAACGCGATCAAGGCTGAAGAGCCATAAACTACCCCGTTTTCTAACGCAAAATCCCTCTGCTCCATACGTTGGAACAGAGGGATTTTTGAACATAAGGCGAGAAAACCTACTACTTGACGGGTTTCTCGGCAAAAATCTTAGAAGGAGCAAGCACCGCCGATGGTGCAAGCAGCTGCTACAGGACCATCATCGTCTGAATCATGTACATCAGAAACATGGAAGGTCTCAGAGAGGTAATTAATGATGTCACCAGACTCATACATTGCCTTGCCGTCAATGAACAGACATGGGACCTGACGCTTACCGCCAACCTCAATGAGGCGCTCGCGAGCTGCGTCATCAGCAACGATATCGTGCATAGGAAGCTCGATGTTGTTCTGCTCCATAAAGGACATGACCTTGTGGCAGTATGGGCAGGTTGGCTTATAGAAAAGCTCAAGATTCTGAGTAGCCATAAAAACTCCTTTTGTTAGTAATCACTACTACTTTGTCTATACCCACCACAGTGCAGTTGTTTCACATGTTTTTGGCTGAAGGGCCTTAATCAAAGAAAATTCCAAAATGGTCCGAATCATACCCATCATAAAATTCTTCGTAACTCTTTTTTGCTTCTTCTGGCGCATCATCTTTAATGTGATATCCGCGGCCATCATCAAAAAAGAAATCATCAATACCTTCATCTTCTGGCGTGGTATACCAATCGCAGTTGCTTAAGAAGTGTGGCTGTTCAAGAATTGTCATTTATCCTCTACTCACCAGCAGAATAATCTTTTTTTCACAAACTATCGCGTAACACTAGTTTACTCGCGTGCGATAGAGGTTATGTGACAGAAGCAATGAGTAACCACTCGTGGCATAAAAATAGCCGCACAAGGCGGCTACCTGGGAAATCATGGTGCCAGCAACCAGGATCGAACTGATGACCCCCGCTTTACGAGAAAGCTATATCTGCAAAAGCGCAATGGCTTTTGGCGGGCGCGCGTTACGTGGACAGACGCAGAAGGCAAGCGACACGAACGCAACGAGACTACACCTATCGAATGCAGCGAGGATGATAACCGCGGTAAAAAGCGCGCCGAAGAATGGCTGGAGGGTTGGGCACGCAAGCTCAATATCTCCGACAAAGGAACGAGCAACGGCGCAACGATGACGCTGTATGCGTACTGTCGCGCTCACTATGCGACCCTACAAGCCATGGGACATATCGAAGGACGCACCGCCGCAGGATACAAAACAAGCCTAAACTACCTCGACCAATACTTCGGCGAAAAGAAAATCGGCGAGATAACAACGGCGGAAGTCGAGAGCTTTATACAATGGCTCACCGAACGCGGACTAAGCAATAACACTATCAAGAAAACGTTTAACGTTCTTCATCACTGCGTACGTCAAGCTGTCGCCGTTCGCGACATCGAGTGGGACTATTGCGCGGCAATCAAGCCACCTAAACGCCAGCTGCCGCCACCTAATCCGTTAGACGAGCCGTCACGTAAGAAACTGTTGTTTATGCTCGAGAACCTCGAGAAAACGCCTTACGTCGTGGCGTGTTACCTCGCATACTATACCGGCATGCGCCGTGGCGAGATATGCGGTTTGCGTTGGTGTGACGTTGAACTTACGCCCGGAAGCGAATACGTCAACGTTCGGCAAGCGGTGAGTATCGAAGAAGGCGGAACGTATGTCAAGCTGCCTAAGACGAACAAAGAGCGTCGCATACCAATTCCCGCAAGCCTTGCGTCTATCCTCAAAGAACGCCGCGCGGGGCTGCTAGAAGATTGTATGCTTTGCGGTATATCGTTTGAACCTGCAATGTACGTTTGCGGCGATGTCGAAGGCCACTACCTACACCCAAGCCCGCTTTCTAAGTGGTGGCAACAGCACGCCAAAGAATGGGGACTCACGGGAACGCAGAAACGCCGCCCGGTGTTCCACGACTTGCGCCACACGTTCGCGACAATCGCCGTTCGTGCAACCGACCCAAAGACGGCACAAGATATTCTCGGACACGCAGATATCAATATGACAATGCGTTACGCGGATACCACAACCGAGCAATTAGAGAAAGCGCGAAACCCTCTAGCGTCCGCACTAGGCGAAAGCAAGGACACGGGCGCGAAAATCGAGGAATTCCCGCGAAAAGCGGCTAATTTCTAGCGTTTGCGTTTGTGCTGGTAAATGAGCCGTTCTAAGGCGTTTTAAGGCACGCAAATTGCATAGTCGAGTAAATACCCATAAAAATACCCTCAACCACACGGGCGAGGGTATTTATTTAGGCGTTCATCTTCGGCATAAAAACACCCGCTAAGTTTGCTAACAAAATCGTTAAGCCTAGCGGGTTCAGCAGAAATATTATAGCAAATCGAAATAAAAAATTAGGGCTATGCACTATACACAGCCCGTATAAAGAGCAACTAACCGCTCTTTTTTTAGTACGTCCATTATAGCAAATCGGCATAAAAAAAGAACCCCTCCTGCCGAAGCAAGAGGGGTTTACAAGTCTAGTCTTGCACTCTTCCGAGCAGCTCTAGACGTTTTGTTTTACGCCCGAAATATAACCGTCGTCGTTGGCGGTTACGGTGATGTCGCCCGTGAGCAAACGGCCGTCTTTATCGAACGCGGAAATGTTGCCCGCGCCGACCTCATACAAGCCGTCGACTACACACGAGCCGTCGGAACGCAGGTAATACCAAGCGTCGTCCAGCTTTAGCCAACCTGTCGCCATGCGGCCAGTTTCATCGAGGTAATAGCGGTTGCCGTCGCGCTCCTGCCAACCTGTGGCCATGCGGCCGTCAGACATAAGCATATACCAGCCGTTGTTGTATTCGAGCCATTTATCGAACTGCAATGCGCCGTCATCGCCGAAGTACCACCAGTACTTATCCGAGCCGCCCCAAGAAGCAAATACCCAGCCTGTGAGCATCCAGCCGGACTCGTTGAAGTAATACCAGCCGTCGCCGACTTTTAGCCAGCCTGTGGCGTAATCGTCGGACGTTGCGCCCGTCTGATACCACCACGAACCCTTGCCGTCTGTGTGCCAGCCGCGCTCCTCGATAGAGCGTGTACCGGTCATGACCTCGTACCAGTAACAAACGCGGCTCATGTATTGCGCGTTTTGAGAGCCAGCAAGCTCGCCAGGGCACGCCGTCGCGACAATCTGCGAGTGTGGGCGAACGTTGCCGCCCCAACGTGGATAACCGAGTCCGTACTTAACAAGAAGAGCGGCCACGAGGTGTGCGCCGCTCTCTAGTGTTGCTTCTGATACCGTCCACGGGTTCGTGGAGTTGTTCGCATGCTCAATCGAAATGCTGGACTGGTTCGCCGTCCAGTTGCCGCACGCCCAAGCGGTATCGCTCTCGTAGACGTGTTGAGCGATTACGCCGTCACCGTCGACCGAGTAATGCGCGGACTGTGATTGCATGCGCGACCACATCGAAGACAAAGAAGCGGCTGTCAAACCGACAGCCGCTTCATGGTGTACTACTATGTATTGAACGCTATGCCCGCCGCGTCCCGAGTCAAACGCCGATGTAGGTGCCCAAACGTCGGCGGTAATCTCACCCGAAAAATACGCCATTATCTGCCCTCCAGTGGAGACTTTCCCTCGCGTACCTCTGGAATACCTGCAATAGATGTGAGCAGGGATACAACAGCCGCGAGAGCTGCCGCGGAAGCAACGGCCACCCAGTCAACGCCGGTAATTCCGATTGCATTTGTGCCGATGAGCGCAACGGCGGTTTGTGCTGCCGTCTTGATTGCGCGAACTAGTGCTGCCTTTACCCAGTCATTCATAATGTTTCCTTTCATACGGTTGTTAATGTCCTGCGTGCTCGTGGTCGTGCGCCGCTTCTAAGCGGCCAAGCCGTCCCGAGTTGCTTTTTACTGCGTCCTCTACGACCGCCAAACGGGCGGTGTGGTCGTTAATTGTCGAACGCACGTTGGAAATGCTTTCGTCTGTGCGTGCCATGTAAGCCGCAAATGCCTTCTGATTTTCTTCAAGGTCTTTGCGAAGGCTCTTAATGCCTTCTTCAATACGAACTAAACGCTCCGCGCCTTCTTGGTTACTCTTTGCGAGGGTGCGTGCGCCGTTGAACATGCTGATTAGCATTGCAAGGAACGATAGCAACGCGACCACTTGCTCAAACGTAATAGGGTTCATCGTGTCACCTCCCTATACTTAGAAGGGGGCGACGGTGTACGTCAGAGTGCCGTAACGCCAGTCGCGCGAGGTTGCCCCGCCCATATCCTGCATGTAAATCTTGCCGTCGGGGCGAGCGGATATAGCACTAATAACATCGGAATGTCCAGGACAAATCGCGTCGTTATAGTAAATATTCTCGTATCCTTCGGCGTTGTACTTGCTGCTATCAACCTTCGGGGGTCGCGAGCCTTCGGGAATTAGGAACGGACACAATAGAGCGTCGTTTTTAATGCCTTGGTCAAGCCAAACGCGCACGTGGATAGTAACGCTTGTGCCGTTACGATAAACGTGCCATAGGTTCTTACTCGAACCAGCGTATCCGCTAGGCGGTTCACACGAGATAATCTCGAAGTTCTCGCTAGTGAGCGCGGAAACGGTAGGCAATGCGTGCTCTACTGTTGGCGTTAGGCCGTTCAGAATGACACGAGCAATCGGCACTTGGGCTTGATATTGGCCTTTTGAGAGGTCGCCTGGCGTATATGCGGGGTCTTTTGCCGCGTTCTGCGTTGCGGCTGGCGTGCCTTGAATGGTTGATAGCGCGGTAGTTCCAACGCCCGTTGAAGCGTCGACTTTCAGCGTAAGAATAACAAGGTCTTTGCGCCATTTACCCTGCGTACCGTTGGCAATGCTTGCTTGTTCGGCGCGCTCGTTGATGACAAAACGGCCGTCCACAATCAATGCGCCCGGCGCAATGTTAATCTTGTTGCTTGACGCTACGGAAACCTCTAGCCCCTGCGCGTACTTGGTGATATATCTGCCATTGCCGAAGATAGCAATGTTAAGTGCGCCGGCTTGCTCTGCGGTTACGTGAGCCTTGTTTTGGCGCGACGTTACGAAATCAAATGCCATGTACTACCTCCTACATTACGGGGTTCTTGATGTTGCCCGTGGAAATCAGATTGTCGATTTCTGCGTCGTGCTGTTGCCTTAGGTAACGCCAACGCATAGCGTGCTCGAAACAGAGGTCATATTTCTTTGTACGGCCTTTCGCGTCGATGTACTCAACGCCTACAGCCCAGCCATGGGTATCAATTTCCTTCTCGGGTACGTCTAGTTTGTTTTGACACCCTTTAACGTCACATTCGACGTGTACGTAATTGTTCAGTCTCATTTCGCGTCTCCCGTGGTATATGTGACTTTGACAACGCCCGCGTTATCGAGCGTCACAACCTTTTTTGTTACTTGTGCCTTTGCGCTCCAACCTGTTTTATCGTCGAAGCCGCCGACAATGTCGCCGATGTCGTATCTATCGGACGTATCCGTTAGAACAACGGTTAGTTTCTTCGCTTCATCGATAATTTGTTGCAGCTTCTTTCTGCCGTCGGCTTCTAGCGTCGCTTGGTCGGCCGCCGAATAGTCGTAATACAAGTCGCGCTGAAAAATGCCACTTTGCGACTTCATGCGCGAGATATTGCCGTTTTCGTCGGCGTATAGCTCAACCGCTAAACGCTCGCCCTTTTGGCCTTTGCCGCGGCATACGAGGTGGTTATACGGCAAGAAGTCGATATCCGCTTTAACGTTGGTTAACGCCGTATCGAACTCTTCATCTTCCGTCCAGTCTTTGCGCGGGATAATCGAAAGCACGGCGCGACGGTCGTTGCACTGAATACGCAACTTACCGTTTAGTGCGTCCAACGCTCCCGTTAGGGCTTCATAGAGCGTCGAATAGAGCGGTACTTTGTAATTGTTAGCAACGATTGCACACGGTTCGTCTGATACCTCAAAGACGGACGATAGCGAAAGCCAAGATATCCAGTTTTTCAATACTTGGTGCATGTCGCCGTTAAAATAGACGTTGTCACCGTCCGAGGGCGCGAGAATAACGCGGTTATTGAGTAGCCCCTGCCACGTTTGCCCGTGCCACTTATACGCGCCGTCACTCTTAATACGCGTAATCATGCCGCCGTACGGCGTACCCTCGATGTATACGAATTGTCCACGCTCTGCACGTGGTGCGTTAGCTGGAACGGTCAACTCGAAGTCATTTTCGGCGTTGTCGCCAATGCCTACAGCGACATCAAAAGAAACGGGGTCGATGATAAATTCATCTTCCCCGTTCTTGTTTCGCAAGATTATATCCACGGTAGAGCCGCCCTTCGCTCAATCAACGTAAGGTCAAAGCCCCATGATTGCTCCCAAGTGACATTGTGAAGCCCCTGCGGGATACGCTGGAATATGTACGAACCCGAACCTTCTATGCCGCGAACGCGATATTTGAACGCGTCGGTTGCATTGCCGTATTTGTCTTTGATAACGACACTGTCTCGGTTCATGCTGCGTTTCTTGGTGCTGTCAATAACCAGCAAACCGCCGTCCGGGACGGTCACGTCCACGCCGTAAGTGTTACCAGCGATGTAAACGGACGGGTTGACGGCGTAACCGTAAATTGTCATGCGGAAATCGCACGGCGTTTGGCTGTCGTTAGAGAATTGCGAGCCACGCGAAGATGTACCGTAATCGTGCGGGTAATCGTGCGGGTAGTCATGGCCTGTTAGCTGCTCATTGCTTGCACTCTGTGGCATGAACGAGATAGTGCGTTCGCGATACCAAATAGGGTTCTTGGCCTGTAATTTGAGCTGCCACGTACGCGAAGCGGCGTACCAGTTCGATACACCGCCCTCAACGATGTTGCAGTTAATATACCAGCCGTCGATTACGAGCTTGTCCGGCAAACCGCGCTCGGTGTCGTAATCTGCGAGCATTAAAAGCCGCTCGACTTCTTCGCGCTGCGTGGTAGTTTGCGCTACCAGTTCAACGCTGTATGTCCTTGCTTCACGGCTAAAACGCGTTGCGCTGCTTCGCCATTCCCAGCCAGCTAAATCATCGCCAAACATAAGCGTGCCGAAGCTGCCGGAGATATCGAACGTTGTGCCGTCGGCGGTGATGAATTGTGCCTGTGACATTACGACATCATCTCCCTAATCTGTCGGCGTTGCTCACGCTCTGAAACTGTTACGACTGGAGCACTTGCGGCGATAATTGCGCCGAGGTTTTGAGCAAGCCAGCGAATAAGCGCGTCGTTTGTGGACTGTCCGAGTATGCCTTCCGCTACTGCGTCGGCAAATGGCTTCACATAACGTTTATTAGTGAGCGGGATAATTGCTTCCGCGCCGTCCTCGCCGACAATATCAAGCGGTGTTGCGCGGTTAACGATTGCGCCGTCGGCGTGCATGCGAAGGCCGCCTGCCGCGTTGGCACGGATACCGCCTGCCGCATTCTGCTTCATGAGGTTTACAAGAATGTTCTTGTCGTGAAGACTGTTCAGCTCTGCTTTAACGCTGCGGAGAACGCCCGACGCGTTATCGTGTGCGGTAATCGTGAATGACTTATCGTTGACGCCCTGCATATTGAGCGATTGAACTGTCGCAATGATTGACTGGATATTGCCGTTCGAGTTGATAGCAAGGGCTTTGAAGTTTTCGCTGCCGATTGCCTGCAAGTCTTGAACGGTAATACCAGCGTTTGCCATGGCTGCGGACAGGTCATTGACGTTGATACCTACACTCTCGATGGCGTCGTTTGCGCCGAAGCTGTTTAGAGCGTCGTTAATCTGCTTTGTGGCTTCTTGTGCCTTAATGGCTGTATCGTCTAACGTCACGCCCAAGTCATGCAAAGGCTGAACCAAAGAAGCGGCCGTGCCGTCGTATGCTTGCGCGATACGCTGCCACTGCTCGTCTGTAAGGTCGCCTAGCTGCGTTGTATCAGCTCCGAGTGCTTGTAGGTCACTGGAGAAGTCAGCAAGTGAGCCGTGCTGCTTTACATATGCCTGCGTGAGGTCGGAAAGTCGGCTAACTAGTCCGTTGTAAGCGTCGGCGTTAGCGTCAACAGCCTTGCTGTTAACCTCCAAATCGCCTTCAGTCTGCCGAACGGCTGCGTCTAGTTCCTCGTATGCCTTGCGTGCGTCTCGTGCGTCCTGGCCAAGCTGTGAAGCGTTCTTGCGGCGTTGCCAATCTTGTTCGGCTTGCTCGCGTGTAACAGTTCCGCCCTCGCCGTCTGATGTGCCGACTTGCTTGTTAATGAAGTCCTCGTGTGCTGAATCGCTGTATTCCGCGTTTAGCTTACGTTCTGCTTCTGCTAGGCTTTGAGCCGCGGCCGCACGCTGCTTGTACTGCTCTGTAAGCGTTTCAGTAAGCGCGGCTGTTTTGATTTCCTTTTCCTTGGCAGATACAAGCTCGTTGATAGAGTCAGTGAGCTTCTGAACGTTTCCGTTAGCGTCTGTGTATGAATTATTCATTACATCGGTTGAGGAAATGTTCAAGCCTAGCTGTTCATTGAGCGTGGATAGTGCCCACGATAGCTGGCCTTGTGCCTGTGTTGATAGGTCTGTCGCACCCGCATAGTTGCTAATGATTGTTCTAGCGCGTTCAAGCGTTCCAACGTTGGTTGTTGCTTCTGAAAGCGTGTTAGCAATCTTGGAATTACTGTCGGAAATAGACTTCATGAGCGCGTCAACGGACATAGCCGCGCCGCCCGCGGTATCGGTGACTTTGTCAATCATCGAAGAGTATGTACTCAAACCGTGCGACTGGTTGGCAACGTCGTTAATCGATTTCAAGCCGCTAGCGATTCCGTCGCTATGCTCTTTCATCTTCATGAATTGAGAAGCGGCAATACCAACGACCGCACCAAGAGCAACGATACCGACGGTCACGGGGTTAATTGTGCTTATAAGTGACGTGAAGCCGCTTTTGATGACGTTGAATACGCCACCATACGCAAACTGTGAAGCAACCTTAGCGAACATGTTAAATGTGCTTGTTGCCTTTAGGATAGGTTCAACCTTGCCAAAGACTGAAAAAGCCGCAAAGCCGCCAATAACGGCGGGCGCGAGTGCTTGAAACACGGGAATAGACGCTTTAACAGTAGGCACTGCGTCTTTGATAAAGCCGTTGAAGGTCTTAAAGCCAGCAAGGATACCACCGCGAACGTCGCCAAAGAAAGACGCGATATTTACGCTTCCGATAGCTTCAAGCGTTCCAGCAAGGCCGCGCGTAATGGCGTTGTTCATGTTCGCCATTTGCGTTTCAATGCCGCCAGCCGCGGTTTGTGCCTGTTCCTTGAAGCTAGTAATACCCGAGCCGCCCTCGAGGTCGAGTCGGATAATAGCGTCGATTAACTGGTCAATGGATACCGTGCCCCATACGTCGCCGCCCTCTTTTTGCTTGCCGCCGCCAAGAGCTGCGTACAAATCACGGGCGTTGTGTGTAGGGCCGAGAAGTGCGTGTGCAAGCTGCGTCAACTGCCCAGGCATTGCCTGCATGAGTGACTTCCAGTCTTGCATATCTGGCTTACCCTTGGATAAGATTTGTCTGAACTGCTCCATTGCCGCCGACGCTAATTGCTGGTTTGCACCGGAAGCGATAAGCATATCGTTCAAACCAAGGCCGACTTTAGTTGCGCGGTCTAGGTCGTTCGTGATGACCGCTAGTCCCTTGACGGTCTGAACCATGGTATCTAGCTGTGTAGGTAGTGTCTGCAACCTGTCAGACATATAGTTAATGCTTGCCGTTGACTCTTTCGCGGCAAAGCCTAAAGACTGCATTGTGCGAGGGTAAAGCGTTAGCGTATCGAAACGCGAAACAGCCGCGCCGACATGGTCTTGAATAGAAGCCATTGCGCGGTTAACAATGCTACTAACAGCACCCGCGACAACGCCAGCTTGAGCAAAACCACCGCTAAAGCCTTGCGCGGTTTGCGTGCCGATTGTGCGGCCTGTATTGCTTGCACTCTTTGACGCAACGCCTAGTTCTTTGTTAATCGTGTCAGAAAGTTTACTTTCAAACTTAGGGACAATCAGAAGGTCGGAACGTCCGATTTCTGCCATTATTCCGTTACCTCCTCCCATTTAACGTTTGGGTCTTGGAGTCTTTTAATTGCTTGTTTGGTTCGCTCGCGCTCTCGTTTTGTGCGTTCAATATCGCGAGGACGTACCACCGTTGGCGGTTCGTCCGTGCTACACATGCCGCGCGCCCACATGGCCGTGTAAATCAAGTCTTGGATATCTGCCAAGGCTTCGCGCTCAATCGACCATGCACACTCGGGACGCACTGCGGCAACGTAAAGCGAACCGGGCGGAAGCGTCATTATTAGGTCGATTGCTTCGGCTGGTTCTACCTCGTCATATGCGACGTGGTAATATGCGCGGAAGTCGTGTCGCAGCTCGCGGATATGTCCTTCTTCGAGTTGCGCAAGCGTTAGAAGTTTTTTAGTGCTTCATTTTGGAAAAGACGCTTATATACAAGGACTAGGCCGTCGATATCGACTGTTCCGTCCTCGTCGCGTACTGCTTCGTAGATTGTTTCGTACTGGTCATCGCCAAGAAGCATGCGGATAGCTTCTGTGAAGTCATCATCTGTTAGATTTGGCTTGGATAGAAGGTCGCTGATAGTCTTATCGTGAAACTTCTTCTTAGGGATAACAAACTTTATGCCGAAAATCTCGACTTCTGCACTCTCTGAACGCTTTGTCTCGATTAGCTGCACTTTTGCTGCTTTGGTCTTTGCTGCCTTAGTGGTAAAGCCAAGAATTTGCGCGTAATCCTCTAGTTCTTCCGTGCTCATCATGTCAAGGTATTTAGCGTTCATTGAGTTTCACTTTCTACGAGTCGAAATAAATAAAAAACACCCCCTCGCGAGAGGGGGTGCGTCCGATAGTTGCTATGCGCTAATCTTTGCGCGGTAGATAACAACGGCTGGCGAGCCGTCATCGGTATCATTAACGGTGATGTCCATACCGTATGCCATAAGGTCGCCCTTCTTGTGGGAAACCTCGTCAAATGCGGAGATAACGCCGCGTTTAATGACGGTACGACGCTTATAACCGTTGGACTCCTCCTCCTCGAAAATGAAGGCGTGAGGTGTTCCCTTGTAAGGCTGCAAGTCAATCTTGGTTACGTCACCGGTTGTCTCGGTAACGGAAGTGTCACCAAAACGCAGCTTTGCAACAGCGGCGCGGGAAACCTCCAAGAAAGCTGCCTTGTACTTGGTAGTGTCATTATCAATGGTTGTCATAATGACAGTGCCGTGTGCGCCCTTGTGGTCATTTGCGCTGATAGAGCGGCTCTCAGAGAAGCCACTGTCGGAAAGCTCGCCCAAGGACTCGAAGTCGGTAAGGGTGGACATATCGGCGGTTGCGTTAGTTGGCAATGTCGGGTTTGCCTTGAAAGATACATAACAAATGCCGCGTCCTGCAACTGGGTTGGAGGAAGTCGCCAGCTTTGCGTTAAGTTCTGCTGCCATGTGTTAATTCTCCTTTGGTAAGTACGTCCAAACGTTAAAACTGATGTGATAACGTGGGCTTTTAGTTGAAGTGTCAAAGTCGGAATAAAAAGACGTTTCTTTAACCTTTGCGTATCCCGCATAGAACGGAAGAAGCGCGATTGCGTCTGAAACTGCCGCGGCTGCGTCGTATGCCTTCTGCTCGGTCGTATCCCAAACAAGAACGGTCAACGCCGCGCGGTCTAGTCCCTCTTCTTGTGCGCCGCCTGTACGACGTACGACAACAAGCGGGAACTTTCGCTTTTCGGGAACAGAAACGGCGACTGTAAAGCCCTTGAAGTGCTCCTGCAATCGCCGTCTAACGTCGCCTTGAATATTTAGTCGTGGCATTGTTATCAGCCCAAAAATTCATCGAGTGCGCCGTTTGACGCGGCGTGTTTACCTTCAAAAGAAACGGGCTTAACAACGCCAAACGCCGTGCCGCGTCCAACCTTCACCGCTGCCGTAAATGCGTTGCCGCTATTTCGGCTCTTTGGTGAACGATTGCTCGCGACTTTTCCGTTTGCTGTTGCGGCGATTTCTGCCGTGCGTTCTTTAACAAGGCTCTGCATTGCAGGACTTTTGAATATTTCCTGCACGGCTGCTTTGTTGATATGCACCGGCTCGAAACTCACGTCACCCATGCTGCACTCCGATTTCCGCAATCATGTTCCACGGTGTAGGACATGGACGCGTTCTGTCGGGTGAGCCGACAACATCGAACGTCATTGCGTCGCGGTCGCCGTTACGTACACGGTCAACAAGCACGACTTTTGCGTGTGTTAAATCGCCTGTGTACGTCTTAGGAAAAGCAAGCGAGTATTTGAGTTCGATACCGTCGGGGCGTACATCTGCGCTGCCTGTGTCACGGATACGCGCTTCAATATCTAAAGTGGATAATGGGCGAACCAAAACACCCTCAACAGTGTTTTGCGCCATTTCATAGACTGGTTCGCCCATGCCGTCGCGGTCTGTTTCAGTACGCGTTAAAACGTCTACTGTCTCGCCTAGCATGCGACATCACCTACCACGGACAAATAACGCCTATGCGTGCCGAACGCCCGAGAGAGCGTTTGAGAACGTTTAGCGTGTCGCGGTCGAAGTATGCGCTGCCGCTTTGGTTGGCGATTGTCACAGAGCCTTGAAAGCCATTAGCGGAGAAGCTCGCGGCCTTTGCGCCTGTGATGTCGCCGAAACCGTCAAGCGTTGGCGGGACGAGCGTTTTACGCGCTGCGTCTGTGACCAACAGACGCGCTAACGCCTGTTGGTCTGCGGTTAGTCTTTTCTTTTCCGAGATTTGCAGACGCGTCCTCAACTTTGCGGACTGCTGCATAAGTACGGCGGAAACACGGTCGGCCGCGCTCTCGTGGTCGCCTGTGTCGAGCCTATACTCTTCAGCTGTTGCGTATGTTGTGGGCATGGTTACGTCCTAACTTAGGCGGTTGCCTTCTGAATGGTGGTCTTTACGATGTAGTCCTTCATCTCTGGGACAAAGCGAACGCCGCGAAGAATGTTTGTCTCGACGGAAACGTGGTCATATGCTGGGCGGTGTGAAACGCCGATAATGCCGCTCTCGTCGATTGCATAAGGCATGCCAGCTTCACCAAGGCCGCTAAAGTCGATTGCGTAAGCGTGGATATTCTCTGCGGCGGTGGTGTAAATAGTGCCGGCTGGAACCTTGGAGGTAAGGAATACGTTAGTTGCACCCAAGAAGTTCTCAAGATAAGTCATACCGAAAACGTCCTGGTTGGTAATGGTTGCAGTTCCGAGGTAATCGGCTGCGTCCTGGCGGTTCATGAAGGTTACAACGCGGGCGGCTGCGTCATTGGCGTTCTCGAGAACGTCGCCGAGCTTAGCCACGCCGTTTGCAAGTGCTGCCTGTAGTCCCTTGCCATTTGCGGTGGTAGTGCCGTTAGCAAGAAGGCCGAAGAAGTCGGAAACAACGCCCGCACGGACGGTGGAAATCATCTTTGCGTCGGTGCCCATAACAGCGCGGACGTGGCCAGACTTGAGAATTGCCTGTGCGGTGGTCATCTTGCGGTATGGGACGAGCTGAATTGGGTCGATTGCAACCTTGTCAACGCCAAACTTAGAGAGTGCTACCTCGTCGCCCTCGACGTAACCAGTGCCGGAAGCGGTGTTGTTGAGAGTGCCGTTAAACTTGGTCTGATAGATTGCTGTGCCTGCTGCGACAACCTCTGGAGAGAAGATACCGAGAATTTCTGCGAGTCGGTCATACTGGCCGCGGAAGTTCTTCAATACCTCAACGTCAAGAGAAGCGTTAACTGCTGCGGCGTTAACAATGTTTGCTGGTGCTGCCATGATTTTTACTCCTTAAAGTAGAGTTCGAGCACGTGCCTGTACGCGTGCCACGGGGTCGGCGATGTCCTCGACATTGCCTGCGGTTGAATGTGCCGCGCCGCCCTTGTCAAGCGGATATGCGGCATTTGATTTGGCGAACGATTGAGCGTAAGAAGTGAGCGCGTTTGCGCTTGCGGTGATTGCTTCCTCGTCTGAACCCTGTAACAGCTCCACGGGAACGCCCGTATCCTTGGAAACCTTGATTTTGAGTTGCAATTCCGCGATTTTTGCGTTGGCTTGCTCTAGCTGCTCGTTTGCGTTGGTAGCCTGTGAAGCCTGTAACTCCTCGATTTTCTTCAATGCTTCGTCTAGCTGCTCTTTGTTAGACTTTGCGCGGTCTTCCCACTTGCGCGAGTTGGCCTTCCAGTCGGTCGTTGGCTCTGCTTGTTCTTTTGGCTCTTCTGCCTGTGACTGCTCAACTTCGGCTGTGGCTTCGGTATCTTCGAGCTTTGCGCCCTCGATTGCCTGTGTCTCTTCCTGGCTCATTTGTTCCTCTTTCTAGGCTTTGCGCCTTTACGTAAGCCGTGCGGCTTTTCGACATGAAAAAAGCGGCTTTCGCCGCTTCTTCTAGTGTTTATGTTCTTCTATGTGTAACTGTTTCGCCATACGCGCGACTATGCGATTTCGCAGGTAAGCGTCGTATGACGGCGTGTTTCCGCCAACCTTTCTACCGTCTCGCGTCGTTCGCGTTCGCGTGTACTTCTTGCGCTCCTCGGGCGACATCGCCGCCCACTGTGTGCGTGCTTCATCTTCGACAGACGCTCGCGCCGTGCTGTAATAGCGTTGCAGCTTCTTTTGGTTGAAGCCTTGAACGCCTGGACTGTTTCCAAAGTCCACTGTAGGTGTGCATTTGCAGTGCGTGTGCCTTGAAGCAAGTACGCCGTCCTCGGAATAGACGAAGCCATTTGAACCGATTAGCAAGCACCACGCACACGCTCCCGCATGTGGTATCAACGCCCAACGGGGGTGCGCTGGGTCGCGCAATGCATTATCGGTGAACGTGTCGTCGGCGTATTCCATGACACGGCGGCCGCTCAACGCAGAAAGATTGCTTTGTACCTGCGTTATGTCGTCGGCTTCTTCTAACGTGCGGTTAACGTCTCCGATTGCTTGGTAATGCTTGTTAATCTCGGGAATAGTTGCCGTAAAATCGCTGTCGAGGTCATACGTGGCGCGTAAGTCGTTGTAATACTCGACGGCCGCTGCCGCTGCAAGATTGCCGTACGCTTTTACAAGTGCGGGATATTGTTGCAATAGATATGCCTGTGTTTGCGTGTCAGTCATTCCGACGGTGTTGCTCATAAGCTCAACAACGGCATTTTCTGCGAGCGTTGCCGCGGTTTGCAATGACGTGTCGAACCTGTCGAACGTTTCGCGAGGTATCATTACCCCTCCATTTTCGCGGCGATTGCGGAAAGCATATCAAGTGCGCCCGCCTGTCTTTGTTCGGCGCGTAAGCGGTCAATGGTTGGCTGTGAAAGCCCGATACCCTCATAGTAGACACGCGTTCCAACGATTGACTTATCAGCGGCGGACATCTTAGTCCATGCGTCAGCGCGTGCTGCGATTGTAGGCATGCTCGGGTCTTGCATGTACGCTTGAACGCTGTTCTGCTCGTCGGTGAGTTCGTCTAGTGCCTTGTTATTTGCGACGGCCATAATCATGCGAGCGATGTTTTCGAGAACTTCGGCGTTGCGCCTGTTAGCCGTCTCGACTTCAAGAATAAGCGGGTCATTAGCCGCACCCAGAGCGTCGGAAGATGTGTACGTGTTCGATAGAACGCCTAATTGTGCGAGTGGCACGTTTGTTGCGCCGCTGAAACGTTGAGCGTCGTTTTCAAAAACGCGGGTGAAATTCTCTGCGTTACCTGCCGCAAATTGTCCGACCTGTGGAATTTCGCCGTTTTCGTCGCGCGAGATAGCCATAATTGCGCCGGTGTATAGCTTGAAACGTGAAGCAGCGGTGCTTGGCTCGTGTTTCTTTTCTTCCTCGTCCTCCTCGCCCTCTTCATCGTCATCACCGCTTACGCCGTCGCCGAAAAGTCCCTCTGCCGCTCCAAGAATATAACGCTGTGGATATGTGAACAAAGCCGCGCCGATTTCCATGTTTGCAACGTCGCGCATTGCCTTATCCACGATGCCCATAAGCTCGGGTGTAATGAGAGAATGTCCGAGCGGACGGTCTGGGTCGGGGTCGTTCACAAATACGTCAAAGAGTGGGCGGTTCATGGGGTGGTGCTCTTCGGTGCAGCTCCATGTATTAGCGTCCACGCGGTCAAGCGTTAGCACCGTGTAAGGCATATGAACCGTGTACTGGTCGGGTGCGCCCTTCTCGTCAACGCTGGTTAGAAACACGCCGTTTGTAACGCCGTCGGCCGCTGTGTCCCACTCGGTGCAAAACTGGTTTGCGCTGAATACGCGGACTTTAACGGGGTTGTTTGCGTCCACGGAGCGCATGACGGTAACGGCTGAAATACCATACACGAGAGCAGAGCTCCACGCCTGCTGATAAATGGAGCGCATGCGGTTAGTACGTACTACCGCGTCGAGTGTCGCGTTTTGCTGGCCGCCAAAGACAAAGCCGTCGAACACGGAGCGCATAGAGTGAGCGCGTACGGCCTTCGAGCACCAACCAACAACGGTGTTCAAGTTCGGCATAGCTGGTGTGATGTCGAGTCCGATACTCTTTAGCTGCGACTTCATCGTGTAATACTGGTAAAGCTCATAATTTCGAGCGTAAACGCTTGACCAGCGCAAAAAAAGACGCTTCACCGTGTCACGGTAAGCGTCGGGGACATTATCGAGATTTGGCGTGGAAATACCGCCGTACAAGAATTTATCTTGATAAATCATAGTATCCGCTGCTTTCTTCTAGGGTTTCTACGGGTGTTTTTGCAGCACCAAACGGCAAGTGCCGCGGCTTCTGTAATCGTGCTATCGGCTGCGTCTGTTGAGCCAAAGCCCCAACCTCCACGGCTTCCGATTGAACGTCGAACGCACCCAAGCGCGGAATTGTCGAATGCTCGGGCGTACGTGTGTTTAATCGTGCCGTCGGTGAGTCCGTCCAAGAACGATTGCGACGCTGCGATAACATCGGCTGTGTTCGGGCGCGTGATGTACCCTCGCGGGGCTTTGAGTTCCGCTAGGTTTGTGCATAAGGCTTCCGCACCGTTTAGGCCGTCAATCATGCACGCGTTGACTGTCTGTTTTCGGTTCACGATTTCTTCGGCTAGTGAGCGCGTGCCGCGTTCAGTTGTGCCGACCTCGACCAGCTCCACGGCAAACTCGCCGTCCTTGTTTTGCTTGCAGCCAACAAGCGCGTAAATTGAGCCGTCGTTGGAGAAGCGAACGCCAAACGTCGTTTTCTTCTTGTATTTGTCGCCGATAGACTTAATGCGAGCTGCACGCCAAACATCCGGGTCAATAGCCGTTTTGATTACGCCAGCTTTCGCCCACCACCCCAAACGTTCGCGAGCGAAACTGTCGGGTGCTACGTCGTCCGCTTCGGCGGCGATTGTTTCTTCATCGATGAGATAACCGAGTGACGGGTTCGTTTCATACCAGCGGTCGACCTCGTGCGTGTCGCCGACTTCCTCGACCGCCCATTCCAGCCACGCCGTGCCCTTGGTGTCGCCGTCGTGCACTCTGTCATGTAGGGGCTTGAACACCTCGGCGGGTGCCTTCTCGTTTGGCGGCGTTCCCAAATAAATAACTTGTGCGTTGTGCTTCTTACTTGCCGACGTAACAAATCGTGACGCGTCTTGTTGCTCGCGTGTCAACTCCTGCGCTTCGTCGTAAATTACTACGTCGTAACTTTTACCACGCGCAAGGTTGTTTGTACGTGTGGTAAAGCGGATATAACCGCCGTTCTTCAAGTAAATAGCTTGTTGGCCGTTAGTTTTGCGTACCGCGTCTAAGAGGTCGTTTAAGTCCTCGTTTTCCTCGTCCTCGAACGGTGCGGAAAGCTCCTTGAACATGCCGTCGGCGGTGTCTCCGTGTTGGCACGTGTACAAGATTTTTTCGCCGTCTGCGATTAAGCCGTAGAAGCACCGAGCGCGAACGCTCCACGATTTACCGTTTTGCCTAGCAAGTGACAGTCCAACGGTTTTGAACGCGTATTTATCGCGCTTATCGCGTGCAAGCATTACGTCCAAGAAGTGTTGCTGCCACTCCAAAGGCGCGTCCCAAAACTCGGAAGCCAGGGCGGTTGCTTGTTCGCCGTCGGTGTATGCGTACTTGCCGACAATCTCGTATGTCGGCGTTTGCCGACCGTACCGTTTAGCCACCGTTCACCCGCTTTGCTTTCTTTGCGCGGTCATTCATCACGAATTGCAACATCGACGCTTGTTTCGTCTTTTTCTTCTCGGGTTCTGCCGCGTCATTGATACCGAGTTGTTTATTGAGCTGTCTAATTTCCGCGCTCGCCTGTTTGAGCGTCGATATCTGCGGCAATGCCTTTAAGTCGCCGAGCTTGTTTTGGTATGCGACCTGCCCCACGTCGTCGATGTCGTCAATGCACTGTTGCGCCACTGCGTGCCACTGCACCAATAAAAGAAGCGCGGGAACGTCTGATGTGCTAAACGTCCTCGCGCTTGTAATTTCGTCCCATTTTGCGGACTTGAACGGGTCATTTGCCACGTTTGCTGGCTTTTCAAGTCCGCTTGCTTTCTTCCGTGGCATATATCACCTCGCTAAATAAAAAAGCAGCCACGAAAAGTGACTGCTTAAATTGATTGCTTTATGTGTTTGCATATATTAAGGGTGAATATACATCGCCGCAGCTAGGCGGCTTATTGTGATAAAAAACACATCGGGGGGATATTAGCCCTGGGTGCAAGGTATGGCGAGCCCTGTTTGCACAAAAGACCCCCCTATACTAGGCACTGTGAGCCAATCTAAGCCCCCGTTTACCACTCTGTGGTGTGCTGGTACTGCAATAGTGTTTCTGAGTCTATAGCGTGGCTCTGCGTCGCTCTCATGATGTTCACGAAGTCTATAGGCGTTTGCCACGTTGCACCGCGGGCGATTGCGGCGGCTTTGAGCTTCTCAACCTTCGCCATGCTCTTCGCTGACCTCCACGCATTGCAGCACCTATGCGCCGCGCGTATGTTATCCGCGTCATAGGGTGAGCCGCCCTGGCTTACGGGTACTAGCTCGTCGGCTTCATAGGCCAACGGGTCGCGTGCTGGTCGGTTGTAATCAATAGCAAGGCCACATATCCAGCAGGGCGCGCCGATAGCGCGTACCCTTGACCGTACCGCGTTTCTGCGTGTGCTGTTAGCTCGTCTTACGTTTGCGCCCATATGCTCCCCATGCTACCCCTACCCCCTAGGGTATAGGGTGGGTGTATCGACAAAAGAAAAAGCGGCCGTGGAGAGGAACACGGCCGCTGCCCGAGAAAGGTTACTTTAGAGAGTAACCTATGCGTTTATCTTTGATTATTCTTTACACTATACGTTTGCGATGCCTTGACCTGCTGCGACGTGTTGAAGTCCGTATGTGTCGCATGTCTCGCATGCTATGCGTGCGTATTTGAAGATTGACGCGATACTCATACAGAGCACCGATGCCGTTTGCTCGTATGTCATTCCGTGAATGTAATGGAACTTGATAATATTTGCTGCATCTTCGCCAACGAGTGACGATAAACCGCTATCGCCGTTTTTACCATAGAGGACATACTCGCATGTTTCCTTTAGCTTGTCGTACGCGTTCGCTGCTCGTTTCTCGTCTTCTTCTAGCATTAAGCGGATATCGACGGTTCGCATTGTGTCCGGGTCTTTGGTACTTGATACGTTCTCGTTGAACTTCTGCGTTTTTGCGCCTTCGGTGAGCTTGTACGCGTTTACTCTCTCGCGTGTCTGAAACCAACGCTCACGAGCTTCTAGGCATGCCGTAAATAGTTCTTTAGATGATGAATAAGCTAAATCGTAATTATCGCTTGTTCCTTTGATACCATTTGCCGTTGATACCATTGCGCCACCCTTTCTCTCTCGGTAGTTAAATGATAGCGTTTAACTGCTCAAATGTCAACTGCTCGCGTTAGTTATCAACATATTTTCAACACGTTTTCGACAAATAATAGTCATTAAAAATGCGCTTATCGCGCAAATCGATAGTACTATCCCCTTTTGGATGTAAACTGGAAAGCAAGGAGCGCAAAAGGCGTGCAGATATCCGCTGAAGCGTCTGCCCGCTTTTGCTTTGAGGTGTGAAACGTCGTACTCCTGAGATTTCTCTCGGTGATTGTTTCCCTTTGCTGGTTCTTTTCTCTTGCTGCTGCGTGCTTTTGGGAAACTTGTTTTCCTTAGTATAGCAGATTGAAAATTAAAAATGTCGCGTTTGTACCTCAATGTCGCGTATGTCGCCAAAGTTAACAATTTAGAAACAATTATGTAACACATTAGAAACGTAATATGAAGTTACTGTGTAAGCTATTCCAATATTGCATGACACTCCATGCGTTTTTGTAATAACTAGCATGTGATTAGGCATAGAAACGAAAAAAGGCCAGCAACCGCAAGGGCTACTGGCCTGTGTGTTAGATTTCTTCGACTACGATAACATGATAACTTTTTCCCCAGAGTTTATTTAGCTCACTGTATAAACCATCATTAACGGGCTTATCGAACGTCAACTCACGCGGGAAGAATGATAACTTTGTTAACCTTCTTATAAGGTAGTTCTCGCGGTTAGTTTCCATGAAGTTTGTATAACGACATTGAACTACTGCGCCGTCATGACGAACGATAATTTTCACGACGGTTAGAGGTTCGCCGTCGCCGTCGACCTTGTAAACCCTATCGCCGATGTGAATTGCTCGTCCCTCCTTTGAGCGCGGACATGTAATGTAGTCCGTAATGTCAACGAGAGATTTAACCTCTTCGAGGAGCTCGGCGTTAGACACTTTATCCGGCTTCCCTCGCCATGTGTCAAATACAAACTTTGGATAAAGCGCGCCGATTAGGTCTAGCGAGCTTACCTCCTCGCCCGCCCTGTTCATGTCCTCTAGCTTTTCGAGCCTTTTAACGGCTTCTTTGCGTCTCTTTCTGTCTTTCTTCATGCTGTAACCTCCTACGGGTTGCCCGGCGGCCATAACGACCGCCAGGCGTTGTTTATGCTGTCTTAGAATGGAATATCTGCGTCGTAAAACTCGGGTTCGGGTGCGCGAGGTGCGCCGTACACGGGCGTATCTGCCACCTTCGCGGCTTCTGCGGCTGGTGATGTCACTTGCTGGCCTTGACGGCTCATAAAGTCGATTTCATCGACGATAACTTCTAGCTTGCTGCGACGCTGTCCCTCTTTTGTTTCCCACGCGCTATAACGCAGCTTGCCTTCAATGGCAACTTTTGAGCCTTTGGAGATAAAGCGGGAAACGGCTTCTGCACGTGAGCCAAAGACGATACAGTCAACGAAGTTTGGTACGTCCTCCCACGCGCCCGTCTGCGGGTTCTTGCGACGGTCATTCACCGCGACACCGAATGCAAGCATTTGTGTACCGCCTGCCGTGGCTCTAAGCTCCGGGTCGCGCGTTAGGTTGCCTGTGATGTTAACTCGGTTAATGCTCATTAAAAGGTCACTTCCTCAAAGTCTGCCGCGCTCTGTGTATGCTCTTTCTTTGGCTCGGGTTCGACTGTCTCGACTCCCGCGTCTGCGTCCTCGATATCCTGTTTCATGGCCGCTACTGCTGCGGCTACTTGGTCGTTAGTCATCGTCTCCATGCTGGACGCTTTGACGGTATCTAAAAGAAGCTGTGTGCCGTCCTGCGGGCTTACTCCTGCCGCTTTGCACCATTCTTTATAAAGTGCTCTAATCTCGCTTAAATCGGTTTGCTCGTGCGTTGGCTGCGGTTGCATAGGTGCTTCCTCGATATCCTGTGTGAAGATGTCACTTGCTGCGGTTGTGGAACGTACCGCGTCAACGAAAGCGCGCTTTTTGGCCATTTTTAGAACGGTGTTCCAAAGGTCGGCGATGTCCTCATTTTCAACGGTTGCTTTGGTCTGCCAATCTTTGCGATAGCGGTATTTCTTTTCCATGGTCGAGCACAAGCCCATACCAACTCCAACGATTGAGCCTTCCTCATTGAGCAGGTTACATGTAACGTCATACTCGCGGTGGTTGTCGCCTAAGTCCTCTTTTGTAATCTCGTATTTAGGCACAAAGCGAAACATAAGCGCGATTTTCTCCGCGCCCGGCTGAAGCAATACGGGTCTATCTCCGCAACCTTTGATAGTGTCGTAGTGCGTACCTTTCTGTAACACGTCCTGCATAAGGTATTGAATTTGATTTACTTGTGAACGGACAATCTCCGCTCCTGTTTTGTTGCTTGACTGTACAAGTGCGTTTGCCATTGTTAGCTCCTTTTAAGTACGCCGTGGATATTGTTTGCTTTAAGCCAAGAAAGAAGATTGCCGCGCTGTGTAGGTGTTACTTCAACCTCGATAATCAACTTCATCACTGGCTCGGTTGCCTGTGGTGCTGCCTGTGGCTCTGTGGCCGCCTGTGTGGGCTGTGGCTGCTCCTGTTGGCGTGCGGCTTCGGCGGCTATGCGCTCCTGTTGCTCCTGCCACTGTCTCTCGCGCTCTTGCTGCTCGCGTTCGAGCTGCTCGGTTTTGTCGCGTTGAATACGTCGCTGTATCATCGCTGACATCGTGTTTTCAAACTCTAGCGTTGAGAAGTAATCGCCCTTGACCTCGACGCGCTCGCGGTCGTCCATTTCTGTTGCGTTGATGTTCTTGATATCGTTTGCGACACGGTCAATGCACTTGCGCAAATGCTCAACGGCTGCACGCTCATTTGTCGAACGGTTGAGCCACTTACCCTCTGTACCGAAACGCTTTAGAAGCAGCTCAAACGGAACGAGTGCGGTTTGCTGGCCGTCAAGTGGTAGTGCAATGTCGGGTGCGTACGTCTCGTATTCCTCCTGGAGCGTGGCGCGGCGTGTGCTCTCCCATCTCTCCTCGTAATCGGTGATGTTTGACTTGTACGCGGCTTCTAGTGCTGTAAGCTCGCCGATTGCTTCGGCTGCGTGAGCCTTGAAACGGTTGATTGCGTTTTCTAGCGTCGAAGTCATCGACTTTCGGTCGCTGTCGATTGCCGCGATTTCCTTGCGAAGCATGGCGCGAGCCGATTTAGCGTCTTTGTAATCGGCTTCGTTGGTGATGTCGTGCGGCTGGTATTGTGCTGCGATTGTTGCAGCCTTGCCGCGTGTCTCTGCGAGCCATTTATCGCCGTCTGTGAGCACCGCTGGCGGCTCGATAACTTCCGCTTTTACCTCGATAACATCGTTATTTTTTGTTGCCATTTTGCTTTAACCTCTCATAGAATTTGGAATTTGCCCATTCCTCGCGGGCTTCTTCTTTGGTTGCTTTTGTCGCGCTCTCACACCCGCAATAGTCGCAGTGCAAGAAGTAACCGTGCGCCGTCTCCCGAACGCCGATGCCGTAGAACATGCCGCCGTTGTTCATGCAATGCGGGCAAATCATTAGCGTTTATCCTTTCCTAGCTCCAAGCCGACATAGACGAGAAAACCGCCAGCACACGCGCCGAACAGTGCGGTTGTTGCACTGATGAAATAGTCCCAATCGCCCGTTGCTGGTAGTGCCACCTTCTTTGCCTTCTTCGCTGGCTTTACTGGTTCGGGCTTAGGCTCTGGCTCGTTATCCTGTGGCGTTGGTACTGGTTCGGGTGTAGGTGTTGGAGTTGGTGGAGTCTCCGGTTCGGGCTGTGGCTCGGGTGTTACTGGCTCTGTTGGCTGAGGACGGTTATCGCCGTTACCGTTGCCACCGCTATCTTGATTGACGTACTGATATCGTGAGCTTTGCGTAGTCTCGCGGCTCTTTAGCTGAATAGAGTTCGAGGTTGTCTCTGTTCCCTCGGTTTCGTAATACATGAAGTACTGGTTGCCTTGGAAGTCAACGCTGGACAAGTCCCACGTGAAGCTGCTGCCGTTGATGGTTGGCTCGGGAACGCTCACACGCACCCAGCTTGCAGGGTCAATGTTGCTGTATGCGTCCATGTGAACGCGGTAGAGACGGAATGAGCCAGGGATAATGCGTGTGCCGTCCTGTGCGGTGTCCTCTAGTACAACGTTCGTGAGGTTGTCTGCTGCGTGGTTGAGTCTGACTGACCACTCGACCGTGCCGTGGTCGGTTTTGACGCCCCATTTGGCGATAATCTCGTGCTGGATAGCTCCGTAGTGGCGTGTCTCGAAGCTAGTCTCCACGACCTGCCCTGTTGTTTCGTCAATGAGCCTTAGCGTGGTTGTTCCCGCTGCTGCGTCAGCCTTAACGTGTGCAGCAAGCCAAAGCGTACCTTGCACATGGTCTTTGCCTTCAACCCAAGACGTGTAAGTGATCGTGATGCGTCCTGGCGTGACTTGTGCCGTTGCCATTACCTTGCCGTCCGGCGCGTAGATGTTGAAGCTTGCTGCGTTAGTTGCTGGGAAGTCGAGAATATCGGGGATACCCAGCGAGAACGTGTCGCCCTCGTGCACTTCTCCCTGAGCCTGCCAAGACGCTGTCAAGTAGATGTCTTGGTTCGTGAATGCAGAGGTTAAGTCCTGCCTGTTTTTATCCGTGACTCTAAAGCTGGTAATCGTGGTCGGGACTGTTTGTGCTTGTGCAAATGCTGGAACACATACCAGCACTGCAAAGACAGCAACAGCTAGCCATTGAAGGACCTTCTTCATGGTTTTGCCTTTCTATTTGGTTGTTAGAAAATGGGAACTAAAATAAATACTGATTTATTGCAGTAAATCGTGACTTCCTGCAATGAACGCTACGAGCGTCTCAAGTGTCATTGTGACGTAAGTCTCGCCGAACGTTTTCTCGCCTGTACCTTTGCGCTTATGAACCACAATGCCGAACTCTGCGTCTGCGTTTCCTCGCTCTGTCTCGGCTTCTTTAAGCCACTTGGGAAGCTCCATGCGCGTACAGTTCTTGCACTCAACTACGACTGGAAGACCTCGAAAGAACACTCCTGCAATATCTCCTCTGTCGTGTATGCCAGCTGTGGTTCTGCGTTCAATGCCAGCTCCTAAGCGAGCTGCGAGGTAATCTGCGACTTGTCGCTCAAACGCTGTGCCTTTTTGTTTCTGTTTGCTCATAGTAACCTCGCAAGAGCAATATCAAGAGTGTTCCATGAGCACTGAACAAGCCTGTAGTTGGTCAAGTCAACAATGTTCATTCCACAGGCAAGTGCAGCATCATGTTCAATTTTTGCTCCTTTGGAAACAGACCATCCAGGCAGCAACATGACTGTGTCATACTCAGCAAGCGCAGCAACGCAACGCTTCATTGCTTGCTCGTAGCCAAGACTGTCTGGGATTTGCGAAGCTGGGTTAAAGATACGTGCAGCGTCACACATTCTGACAATCTCCTCAGCGAACAAGAACAAACCTTTATAGTTCTTTATCCCTGTAATTGGTCCAGACAAATAGACTTTTTTGCCTTTGGCTTTATCGCTGATGTCTTCACCATCGGTTAAGTACGCAACCTGTGCGAGTCTTCTAATTACTTCAGCAGCTTTATCTTGGTTATTCACGAGACCTCTTTCAACCAGTTGTTTGTAATACCTGATTGCTGCGTCAAAGTCTTTGAGACACTCGTCATACATGTTTGGGCTTGACCAAACATCTTTTGACTTCATCAAAGCAGCGCATCTGTACTTTGCTTCTAGGGTTTGCAGGTACATTTCATCTACAGTTGGTTTGCGCTCGGTCAAAACAGGTATGCAATAGTTCCAAGTGTTAGGCTTCATCGCTCACCACCCTTGCACCGCAATTGGGACAGTAACGATACTCGCCGTTAATGCGCGGAAATGCTGCGTCACATTTATTGCAGCGGAACATATCGCCTTGAAGCTCTTGTGATAGTTCTTCGTCTAAAGCAACCTCACATGTAGGGTCGATAAGGTTGGCTAGACGGTCAAAGAAAGCTTTACGGTTAATAACCTTGCTTATGCCAATAATATCTTTTACCGTTACAAACACTGCAGCACCACTGCAGCACGAACCTCTGAGCCTTTCTCCAGCTTGGCGCAACTTCTCTGCTACTTCTTCACGACTAATCATCACTATCACCCAGCTTTTTTAGCTGGTCGGCGATGTCGGAAAGCTTACGTTTAACCACCATAGGAGTGCCATAATCTGCAGCAGCAATATTTGTAAGCTCTTTGACAAGAGACTTAATTGTTACTGGCTTTTTGTGGGTGAGTTCGTCAGTTTCAAAGAGAATGCGGGTATTATTGATTAGGTCAACCACAGAGACAATTTTTGCGTTAGCCCTACTAAACGCATATCCATCGACTATATGTTTGGTGCCATCAGATTCGTATACTGTGTCACCCCTCTTAAATGGTATGCCGTCTTTATCGACTGGCAACTCAACCATGTTAGACGTGTCGCATAAATCTAGGACCACTCGGAATATCGTCTTTAAGTCTTCACTGTATGACGTTGTACTAGGTACACACTTGCCCACAATCGACTCGTAGAATGTTTTTTCGTCTACACAGCCAACGCTCCTTATTCTCTCGGCGATTGCTTCACGCTCTTCTTTAGTTAGCATCTTTATCAGCTCCGTTAACCTTAATGCCTGTACAAATAAAGAATTTATCTGCGTCAAAATAAGGCATCGATGTGATTGCTGCCTTGCTATCGTCGCTTAGGCTCTCCCACCAGGCTTGACGGTCTGCTTTCTCGAGGCATAAGAACCCGCCGGTAGTCTCATGCTCTGGGTGTGCTGCCTTTTCGTCGTCTGTCATATACTCGCTATATTTCCAGGTAAGACAGTCTGACGGTATATTGCAGAGCAAGCCATAAGCTCTTGAGTTGCGGAAATCGCTAAAAGTGATGTCGGTTTGATGGTCAAAGAGGCGAATTGTAGGCTCGGTTGTATTACAGTAGCCGGAGTTGCGGTTGCCGGAGTTCCAGTCGCCGGAGTTGCGGTTGCCGGAGTTGCGGTTGCCGGAGTTCCAGTCGCCGGAGTTGCGGTTGCCGGAGTTCCAGTCGCCGGAGTTACAGAGACTACTTATTTCATCGGCAGTTAATTCGCGTAAAATCTTAAGTCTGCGACCGACACTCTTATTTCCTTGCGTCTGTACTGCGCCAGTGACGCTCACTTCACAGATACGACAAGGCTTGTTGTAATAATCGTAAACGTCAACACACTTTTTGCAGAAATGGTAACCGTTTTCGCATATCCTAACTTCGCCCTCGACTGTGTAGGTCTTGCCGACCTCGTACACAGTGTTATCGCCGTGCCTAGTCGTCATGTCTGACAAGAACGCTTTATAGCCTTTCATTGCCGCTCCTTTCGACTAGAAACGACACATTATCGCTGTATAGCAGGTAGCCAATAAGCACGAGAGCTGCGAATACGAGTACGTCATACGCAATAATTGATACCGTCGCGTCTCCGCCTGTTGCGATAACGGCGACACAAGCCGCAGCAAGCACGCTAAACGTGCCTTTAAGTAGATGTTTCATTTTCTAACCCCAATCGGGCATAAAGTAGATTTTTGTTAATCAGCCATTTTTTTCGCAGCTTCACCGCTGGAAGCTCGCCTGTCGCGCACATGCGCTCAACAGTGCGTTTGTTCATTCCCATGAGTTCCGCGGCTTCTAGCGCGCTAAGAAGCTGTTTAGTCGGTAAGTTCTTCGTTTCCGTACGCATAGCGCGCGAAGAAGTACGTTTGACCCTTGCCGGTTACTTTGGGCGTGCGGCTGATGGTCACGCTCCCGTCGGCTTTGTGAATGGCTGTCTCTTTGATGCGGAACAACCCGAGTTCCATTGCCCGCTGTGTTGGTACGTTGTAATTGCTGCCAAAACGACCCAAGTAACCGTCGGTGCGCAACCACTCAAAAAGCCTGTTTTGTCCGACATCAACGCCATTTTGGCGCAGCATTTTAGCCAGCTCACCGACTAGACACGTACCGTCTGCCGCGGATACCGCGTCAGCGAAGCGTGCTTTCGGCTCTAGCTGTGCGATGTGCGCATCTTTGCGCTTGATAGCGTCTTGAGCGACTAGAACAGCTCGTGCGAGTAACTCTTCGTTGGTTTCCGTACCGTTCACGGCGATATAACCGCCGTTCGCGCGGATTGCTGGTAAAACGTCGTGCGTTATCCAGCGTTTGAAACTTCTTGCTTGTGGAATTTTTGAGCCAATCACGGCCGAATATAAGCCAGGCTCGTTAATAATTGCGACGCGCTGCATGCCGCCGCGGGTACGCATTAGCTGCGTATCCTTTTCGTCCGCGTCTAATCGACGCGTCATGTCCGACGGCATACGATAACCGAGCGCGTCGGATACGTCACGGGCAACGAACCAAGGGTTGCCGTGATTGTCGGCGAACGTCGTTAGCTCGCCGAACTCTTCGGAATAGAAGAGTTGTATACTCTTATCGCCCATATTTTCTCTACTTTCTCGGGCATGCCCTGTTTAAGTTGCCGCTTAAATGGGGCTTTATTAGTTGCTGTGGCATTTGTGCCACTTTCCGAACGCTTTTGCCGCTGCGTTCGCATTCTCGAAGCTGCCTAGCAGCCACGTGTTGCCGCTGTCCTCTCTCACGTAATAGTTGTCATTGAAACGGCTCTTTGTTAGCCGTGCGTTGCCGTGGCGCATTACCGTTTTATACGCTGGTTGTGCGTTTCCTGCATCAGCCGAATAGCGGTTGCGAGGTTGCCACACGTACTGCCAGGCCGCGCCTGCGTTTTGTGGTACTGCCATGTCTACTCCCACCCGACCAGCTCTTGCGGTTTGACGTTCAGAGCGTCCGCGAGGTTGTAAATAGTTCTAACAGTAGTGTTTATGTTCTGCTGTCTCCCGTTCTCTAGCTTTTCGATTGTTGAAATGTTTACCTTGCTTCTGCTTGCAAGTTCAGCGCGAGAGATATTGAGCCTTGCGCGTTCAGCTCGCAAGTTCTGCGATAGGATTTCTCCTTTCCACACGTTAATTTCTCCTTACTTTTTGCAACGAACATTTTATTTAACTTTTTTATTGTGGTTAGTCGCCACATACAACATATAGTCGTTGGTGACTAGTCCCCCACTATTTCTAGTGGTATTTTCTTTTCAAGGTACTCTGTTCACTAGGTGAACAATAACATAATAAAATATCAAAATTTGATATTCAAGTATCAATTTTAATTATTTGAATATCTTGTGAAGATTGTTTATAATCGCTGCTTAGAGGAGGTACTAAATGCGTAAGTTTGATTTACAACTAAGAGCGTTACGTACCAAAAAGGGTTTAACGCTCACGGAACTAGCCGAAAAGATAGGCTCGAATTACCAAGCTGTCGGACGTTGGGAACGTGGCACGACCGAGATTACATTAGGCGACGCGCTAAAAGTATGTCGTGTTTTAGACTGCACACTTGACGAACTTGTCGGCTGGGAAAGCGCACCTACAATCAAAGAACAAGAAAAACGCGCGTTTGAACTGCATAATAAGGTACAACAGGCAATAGAAGAATACCAAGCGTAAAACGGTATGCGAATGTCAACGAGCGCATAAATAGTTTTACTAGTTTTCGCGGGGGTGGTGGCGTTAATTTTCGTTGACTTTATTTTGGCAGTTGATTTGTAAGTAAATAATGAATTAGGGGTGCTGTTATGTCAGAAGTCCAAGAAGCAACACAAAAGACGCTGCAAACAAGAAAGCAGCAATTCAAGAACACTTCAATAGCAACGTTCGTGTGCGGTGTAATCGCGTATGCGCTCAATGCAGCGTTTGCGGCACGTATCGCCGAGGAAATGTCATTAGCTCAGAGAGTGCCTACACACACGGTCGCACAAAGTGTGCTTGCCAATTACGCCGCGGGTTCACAAATTGCTGTGATTGTGGCGGGCGTATGTGGCGCGGTTTGCCTTTGTGCAATTCTGCTTTGGTTCGTTGCCGACTTGCTCGAAATCGCAAAGCGCGAAAACGCTTAAACACCCGTTCCGTGAACTGATGTCAAAATCGGCCGTGAGAGTTTGTGGCCAAAATGTGGCCAAAGTGTGGCCAAACCGAGATAAAAATAGCCGCACAAGGCGGCTACGTGGGAAAACGTGGTGCCAGCAACCGGGTTTGAACCGATGACCCCCGCTTTACGAGAGCGGTGCTCTACCAACTGAGCTATGCTGGCGTGCAAAAGCGCGCTAACAACTATACGGGGAAGCCCTGTATTATTCAAGCAGAAATACTAAAGAAGCCCGAGAACACCACGAACAAGGCGCTCAAGATCATTTGCGTACTTCTCAGATGCCTCTTGAACACTCTTATGCGTAGTTCCGTGAGCTCCAGCTGGGTTTGCTGCAAGCGTTAGAGCCAACACATTCATATCAAGAGCGCGGGCCATAATGACTTCAAGAGCTGTGGAAACGCCAACGTATGAGACACCAAAGCTACGAAGCATAGCAACTTCTGCAGGAGTCTCAAAGTTTGGTCCCAAAAGACCAGCAAAAACACCCTCATTGAGCTCAATCTTAAGGTCATCCGCTACGCCTCGTGCAAGCGTTCTTAGATAAGGCGAGAAGGCATCATTCATATCTACAAATGGGGTCGCAACATCGCGAAGGCCCGCCCACTCTGCAAGCGGATTGGTTCCGGTAAGGTTAATCTGATCAGTAATAACGCCAAGACCAGTCTTTGCATTACCAGAAACAGCACCCGTTGCTCCTGCAAAGATAATATCTTTGCAGCCCAAGTGATGTGCATGTTGAACAAGGGAGGTTACCTCAGCTGCAGAATAACCCTGATAGAGGTGAACGCGACCAGGATAAACAACTACAGGCACGCCATCGATAGTACCAATGGTTGCCTCAAAGCTGTGACCAGCCATAGGAGAAGCGTCAACCGGGAAACCTGGAATGTCACGGTAATCAATACGACGAACTGGCTTTACCAAATCAGCAAGATGACCAAGTCCGGTTCCCAAAATAAGAGCAACAGGATGCTCAACAGATGGGCTTACATTCTCAATGGTTTTCTCGGTAACCACGCAAATCCCCTCCTCTAAGAGGTGACGAGTTAATGTTCCCTCGCCAGAAACAAGCTTTCCTGAGTACGTACCATCATAAATCTCATGCACGCCACAAGACGGGCTCTTTGCCTTCAAAACGGCGAGCGTTATGTCAGAAGACGTAACGGCATTAAGAGCAATCTTAGATCCTCGTTCAAAATCTTCTGTTACATCTGAGCCGTCCTTGAGCCAAACACGTCCTTCTCGCTGTTCCGCGGGCGGACGAGGCACAGGAAGACCCGAGGAAGTCTCGGGGCAAATCTTTGTGACGTTTACTTTTTCTGCCAGCTTTTGTACTGCAGAAACAGGCTTGGCCCCTCCGTCATATCTGACGGGGAGGCCAAGTAAACAAGCGCTAATAGCAACTTTCATTGCTTTTCAAATCCTAGAGAGCAAGAGAGTAAACAGCAATAGATGCCTTACCAAGAATCTCGTTGATCTTCTGTGACCACTCCTGAGATGCCTTGCTTGCAACAGCAGAGTACTTGCTCATTGCAACCTGATAAGCGGTCTGGGCAGCTGCATAAGAGGCGGAATCGTTGGAGATTGAGTAAGCAGAGAGCTGCTTGTAGTAATCGCCATCCTGGGAAGCCCAAGTGTTGTTCTTAGCGTCCCACTCATCACCAGCAAGACCAATGATGTACTGAGCGTACTCCTGGCTTGTAGTCTCAGAGTTGCCGTCCTCAGGTGCAGTTGGTGCCTGTGGAGCATCTGGAAGGGTTGTAGTCAGAACGCTATCACGATACTTCTTCATAATGACAGCATCATTGATGAGCTTCTTTGCAACGTCTTCAGAGAGCTTGTATGCAGAAGCAACCTGACTAACATCAGTAGTCTTGAAGTTGGTCTGCATGTAATTGTTGACCTCGTCATCAGTGACGGTAATACCCTTGCTCTGAGCCTCAGCAACAACAAGAGCATTACGAACATAGCCAATAATCTTATCGGCTGCTGGAACAGCATAGGTGCCGTCAGACTGCTTTGCTGCGTCAAGACCAGAAGTATTCTCAATAACCTCACGAGCAGTTACTTCTTTGGTCTGACCGTTATAGGTGTAAGAAGCAATAGGAGTGTTGAGCTCACCCTCAGAAAGTGTGGTGCGACCGTTCAAAGAACCAGTAGCTCCGCCACCGCCCAGAAGGAAGCGACCGATGACAATACCTAGAGCAAACAGTACAACTGCTCCAACTCCTATAAAGATCTTTGAGTTCTTTTTTACATCAATAGATGGCATATCCTTGCCTTTCATCGCTTAATGCAACTATGCGTACACTAATACAAACCTGTAGTTTACTCTTATTAGCCTGCATAAAACATACAACCAGTAAACTCCCCCATTTGTACACAGTCGTTTACATGCAAATCAAATTACTTGGTAGCTGCAACAATCTCTTCCGAATACTGTTTGATGTATCCAGTGGCATTTTCCGCATCAAACTTCATACGCTGAGACAGTGCTTTCTTCACGTCCTTAGAAATAGTTCCGTGTGCTAAGGCGAGAAGACCCTGGAGCATGTCATGGTACTCAGCATCTCCGTGATAGCACTGAACCGCTTCATCCAAAAGTGGCCACGCCTCATCAGAATGCTTTGCTGAAGTTGCTCCGTACTGACAGAGGAACAAAAATGCTGCGAGACGCACCGTTGCTGAGTCATCGTCAAACAGAGAAGCCTCAGCAGCATCAAATGCCTTAAAGACCTGGTCACCAAAGTGAGCACTCAGATTGGCAAGCGCATCAAGCACTTCCCAACGAGTCTGTGCTTCTGGCCTATACAGTGCATCAATAAGAGAATCAATGTGCTCTTCAAAGGCAAGAGGAGCAATATGAGCCAGCTCCGCAAGCTCATGAGATGCGTCTTGACGAGCGCGCCTACTAGCATCAGACAAAGCAATGACCAGTGCATTCACTTTTTTCATCTGTGCCATAGTTGGCTTTTTAGTAGCCTTCTTAGCAGGTTGCTTTTCTTGTTTTGGCGCCTTTGTAGAGCCCGCTTTTGCGGTTGCCTTAGTTGAAGCCTTTTTTGGCTTCTGAGCAGTTTCTTTCTTCTCTGCCATGAAACCTAAATCCTCTCTAAAACACCCTTTATTCTCTAAATCCGTCTACGACAACGGTGCCGCTTTTTTGATCCTCATGAATTTTAATAAATCCAAGGCTTGATGCCTCACGTAAAAGAGAAGTAAACGAACGATATCCATAAGTTGCCTCAGCAAACTGTGGACGCTTCCTTCGCATAGTCTCCTTTAAACGAGACGCATAAATAAATGTTTCGCTTTCGCGCTCCAAAGATTCAATGGTCTCAAATAAGAGCTGATAGCAGTCGTGCTTCTCGACAGGTACCTTCTCTTTAAAGTCTGGAATTCTGCCAGAACTCAAAATATCCTCGTAGAAGATAAACTCGTCACAAACTTCAGCAAGAAGCGAGCTGGTAGACTCCTTCATACCAACGCCAATGACCGTTTTACCAGCCTCTTTAAGCTTTGCCACAAGTGGCGAGAAGTCCGAGTCACCAGAGAGAACGGCAAAAGTATCAATGTGGTCTTTAGTAAGACACATCTCAACAGCGTCCACCGCAAGTCTAATATCGGCAGAGTTCTTGCCAGTATAAGCCCTATCGGGAATCTCAATAAGCTCAATACCAAGCTCATGCAGGGGTGTAATAGCATTTGGAAAGCGCTGCCAATCGCAGTATGCACGCTTAGCAGTAATACGACCCTTATCAACCAACCTCTCCATAATGAGCTTCATCTCTGGAAGATGACCTGGTTCTTGGTGGCCGTTTCTCTTTCTTTTACCTGTTCCTAGTGCCAAATTTTCATAATCGATGAAAACCGCAATAGAGCTCTGAGGAGTAGAAATATCACTCATAACATGGGTTCCTTTGCGGCTAGCTCTTAGTGGCAGCAGTGGCCGTCATGACCGTGCTCGTGGCCTTCGTGATCATGGTGATGCTCATGATGATGTCCGTGACCATGGCACTCACACTCGTGATCACCATCTTCGTGGTCGTGGCCACAGCAGCACTCGTGCTCACCCTCATCTTCCTGGCTCTCAAGAAGTGACCAGTCAAGACCAGCTGCAGTGCTCGTAGCCTCATCAGCATAAAGCAATGAGATTGCCTGAGTGCCCTTGCGAGCGCCACCGATCTGGCAGAGCATGTCATAGAGGGTAAACGCAGTTTCTGCACCAGGGAGGGTAATCTCAAGGTCCTCAGACTGAGCAAGAGCAAGCGCAATATCCTTGCGGAAGTGCTCGGCCAAAAATCCTGGCTGGAAGTCTCCCTCAAGCGACTTAGGAGCAAGCTCTTTAAGTGCGCGAGAAGAACCCATGCCGCTTGCAACAACCTCAAGCATCTGCTCGACGTCAAGTCCGCCCTGCTCTGCCAAGGCCATTGCGTCTGCGTAGCCAATCATGCAGGAAGCAAGAGAAACCTGGTTACAAAGCTTTGCAGTCTGACCCTTGCCAGCACCACCCATGCAGAAAATCTTTGCCGAGAAGGTCTCGAGAAGAGCGCGTACTGGCTCAACATCATTCTCAGTTGCGCCGACAATCAGCGTAAGAGTACCATCCTGAGCGCCTTTCTGACCGCCCGTAACTGGACAGTCAAATGCATGCTTTCCCTCAATTTCAGCAGCATCGTGAATATCACGAGCAAGCTGAGATGAAGAAGTGGTCAGATCAATAAGGTATGCACCCTTCTTAGCAACGCGGATAAGACCATCTGTTGCCAAGTAAACGTCTTCAACGTCAGTTGGATAACCAACCATGGTAAAGACAACGTCAGCGTCTTTTGCAGCATCTGCCACACTCTCTGCAGTGTGAGCACCCAATGAGACAAGCTCTTGTGCTTTCTCTGGTGTTCTGTTGTAAACAGTAACGTCATAACCAGCAGAAATAAGGTGCTCTGCGATAGGAGCGCCCATAATGCCTGTTCCAATAAAAGCAACCTTTGCATTCTTGCTCAGTGCCATGTATGAGTCCTTTCAGACTGAAATAAATATACAAACTGGGGCCGCTCCAAAGAGCGACCCCATACCTTGTACCCGTTAATTAGATTTACGAACCCTGTTAGCAATTCGGTCAGAAAGCGAAAGCTTCTCGCGGCGGTCAGTTCCCCAGAAGACAATAGCCACCATGCCTGGGCCAACGTGAGCGCCAATAACTGGTCCCACCTGACTGTGAATAATGGTAAGTCCCTCGCAGCCCTTCTCTTTACGAATCTGAGCCTCTAGCCAATTGGCGTCCTTCTGTGCGTCTGCAGAAATAATGCCAACAGGGAGCGAGGTGTCATGAGAATAGCTATCTCTAAAGTCCTGGATAAGAGACTTGAGTGCCTTCTTACGGCCTCTGCACACAGTCTTGACGGTAAGAGCTCCTGTTGAGTCATAGGTAAGCTCTGGCTTTACATCAAGCTTGCCACCAATATTTGCTGCAGCTGCAGGAATACGACCGCCCGCAGCAAGAGCATCCAAGGTCTCAAGTGTTAAGTAGCCATGAATATAGTTACGAGCATCTGCTGCCCACTCGGCAATCTCTTTTGCCGAGAGACCCTTATTGGCCTGATGTACTGCTTCAAGACCCAAAAGCTGAGCTGCGGACGAAGGTGCACCATTGTCGACTACGTAAATCTCAAAGTCTGGGTATTTCTCTCTTACCATATCTGCTGCTTGTTCAGCTGCATAGTAGGATGAAGAGAGAGCCGAGGTAAAGCACAGATACACCGTTGGTGTGCCCTGCTTTGCAGCTTTCTCAAAGATCTCAAGATAATGACCAGGAGTAATTGCAGAGGTGGTGTAGCGCAGCTTTTTATCCTTGCGCATACCCTCAAAGAACTCATGTGCACTAATGCTCTTCCAGCCGTCATCATAGTGCTCTCCATCTGGTCCCACATAAGGGAACTGGATGATATCAACACCTAGCTGTTCAGCAATTCCTGGAGCAAAGTCTGCGCAGGAGTCCATGATGATTCGAACGTTACTGGGCTTATGATATGCAGCTGAAAGCTCAGTAGGCTCAAGATCTTCAAAGGCAACCTCGCTGATTTCTTCTTCGGCCTTATCTTTTTTATTGAACATCTTGTTCCTCAATCTTAGGTTTGATAATTCCGTATCCACCATTTTTACGATGGTAAATGACATTAGTCAAACCAGTGGAAGAATTAACAAAGACATAAAAATCATGGCCGAGAAGGTCAGTTTGGACAAGCGCCTCCTCTTCCGTCATGGGCTCAAGATCAATGTACTTCTCGCGAACAAGCTGGTCATCAAGGTCTTCAGCTGGAATCTCAATGAGATTGGCAAGATCTTCTTGTGTAAGAGCAACTCCGCGCTCAGACTTTACATGATGACGGCGCTCAACAACTTTTGTCTTGTACTTACGCAGCTGTCTGGAAACTTTTTCTGCTGCTTCATCAATAGCCACATACATATCATCAGAGCTAGCAGTGACACGAACAACATTGTTACGAACAAATACCGTAACCTCAGCTGTCTTTCTATCTGGATTTGAAGGGTTTTTGTCTACTCTGAGAACTACATCGCAAGACATAGGAGTGATGTCAAATACTTTAAGAGCATCACCGATTTTCTGATCTACGTGTGTGCGCAAAGCCTCAGAAATGCTTACCTTGCGTCCCGAAATCTTGATGTCCACCATGGGAGCCTCCTATCGGATACACGAGACATCTTCTAACTGATGTCTGTATAACAACAATACCCATTTGTCGGTCAATCATTCCATAAAAAGTTGAATTGAGCGGTAAACGGTTAGAGACTATTTCTCTTTATGTGCGATTAATTTTGCTCAGAGGAAGATGTAGCTGAATCAGCGCTGGTAGATTGTGTAGAAACTTCCACAAGACCGGAAATCTTATTGGTAGTTGAGAGGTGTGGCAAGGTGCCAATCCACTTGTTTCTAATAACTCCCTCGACACCGTTAGATTGAATAGCTGAAAGAGCTTGCTGAATTTGTGTAGCTAGAGTTTTGTTACTTGTTGCTACAGAAATACCAATCGTGGATGGAACGTCAACGACACCAACCATAGAAATATCTTTGTTTGCTGCTAAATAAGCACCAGCATATGCATCACAGGCCACATAATCAATGGAGCCATTTTCAAGTGCTTCAAAAGCATCATTTAAGTTAGAAAAACCCTGAACAGACATGCCCGTGAGTACCTGACCCATTGCGCGCTCGGACAAAGAACCCGTTTGAACGCCAACTGACTTTCCACTCAAACTATCAGCAGTAATGTCTGTCTCTGACCCCTTATGGAAAAGAGCTGTTGCAGACTCAGCATAGCCAGAAATAAGTGTACTTGTTGAGTCTTCACCACTTCTGACATCCATGACAATGTCGCAACCTGCTTGTAGGCCATCTACTGGTCCGTTAACTGATACAAACTTAACGTCTACGCCTAGCTGATCTGCAATTGCAGAAGCTATTTCAACGTCAATTCCCTGCAATGTCCCGGCTTCTGAGGCCACAACCATTGGAGCTGTTACTGACTGAGTACGTAGACCAACGGTCAAAGTGCCGGCTGTGTGCAGAGAGGAATCAGGAATCTTCTGCTGACGGGCTTCTCGCTTCTCTTGGATTGCCTCTTGCACTGACTTGACGTGGAACCATTTATCCAGATCAATGTTGATAGGACCAATGGAGCATCCTGTTAAAACAACAGCAAGTGCTATAAGAAGTAACACCTTAAGAGAACTTTTACCGCGCGTCATCAGAACTCCTTCTTCTATTCAGGTGTCTTTTCAGCTGACCTGGTATTTGACCCCACACTCGCATACTGGAACGTTTGCTTTGCCGCCGCAGCAGCTCCACTAGTAGCTCTCTCACCTGCGAGACCCTTTGTCTCTTTGATATAACAGGCGGTATGGCTTACTTCTAGGACGAGCCATGATCGTTTACGTGCGCACACGCAAACTTACGTGGATCCCTTTGACCTCGTCTGTCATGGACTAAAAGCTCACAGAGAACTTCGCAACCACAGACCTGAAAAGACTTATCAAGTATAGCCGTTTGCAACCATAGGTAACTCACCATACGCGAGCTAATGCGCCTACGGTTACAGAATGCACGCCTGCGGCACAAAGTACTCTAGTAGCTTCTCTGATTGATGCTCCCGTAGTTACAACATCATCTAAAAGTAAAATATTTGATTGATTAACCGGCACAGTACAAGCAATACTTCCTTTCAAATTTATCTGTCTTTGAGCGGATGAAAGCGTTCTTTGGTCCTTTGCATGAGGACGTATAAGCACGTCATACAAAGGCAATCCTGTAAGCTGGCAAAACGATTGAGCTACAAGTTCCATATGATCAAAACCTCTGCGCGCGTACGCTTCTGCAGTTGCTGGAATAAAGGAAACGCCATCAATTTTTGAACTATCAAAGCGAGAGGTACCGTCACGAGCTTTCCATGCTGAGGCTTCTTCAAGCGCACACAATAGAGCTGCAGCAATTACCGGCGCCAGTCGAAGCTCGTGTCCATCCTTAAGCGTCAAGATCAACCGCGCAGGAGGACCCTTAAATCCCATGGCACAAATGACCGCTCTACTCTCCCACTGAACAGGTCGTTTCTTTTTATCTGCACACTCTGAACAAACAAGCTTCCCGAATGGAGCGCCGCAATTAGGACATGCCCACTGCTGAGAGATCCATGGCAGCTTTGCCCGACACTCATCGCAGAGGAGCTGACCGGGTTTCTCGCACACGACGCAGCGCGTAGGAGCAAGCAGCTCAAGTGTTGAGTTTGCCGTTGCGGTAAGGATAGATGTAGGTTGCATTTTTACCCCCAAAATCTGGGGGCTGACAGTGAATACAGTCTAGAACAAAGGTCACAAAATGTAAGGTATTTTAGGTAAACGGAAAAAGATGGCTTATCTAAAGCTCCTACCAGTGAGATTGTATTTTGTGAGGATTCGGCTAACGGATGTTTGCCACGGAAGCCATAACAAAATCAAAAAAACAAGCGTTGCTACGCCGTGCGTTAGATCAAGCGGAATTGAAGCCGCAAATGCGAGAAGAGCGGATTCAAGCGTTAAAGGATGTACAAATCCAATAACAAAGTACACGTTCATTACAAGGCCAAAGAATGGCCCGGATATAAATGCCCAGATCAAAAGCAAGAAAGGTGGAAGCTTGTGGGGTTTCTCGCCTTGTTGGACGGATGGGCGTTTAGAAGATGCAGGGCGAGCTGAGGTGAAAGTTGCAAGAAGGCCTCCCAGATAGCCAACAAGCCCCCACGCATACATCTGCCATGGCGTCCACGAGCCCTGGCCAAAGAAAATGTTTGAAAGAAGCGCAGATAAGGCACCTACTAAAAAGCCCGCATGCCTGCCAAGAAACGCTCCCGCGAAGATAGCAACTGCGGAAACAGGCTTTACGTACGCGAGTGGCGCAAAGGCAATTCTTCCCGCAGCACCTAAGGCGCTAAAGACGGCGGTAGGTACCAAATTGGCAACTGATGGCTTCTTTACCTCAAAACTTAACATAAATAATGCAACTGAAATGATCGCTAAAAGAATTGAAGATACCGCGGTAAAATCGGGAAAATATATCATTTCAACAGCAAGAATAATAGGTGTAGCAATGAGTGCCACAACCTCTAAGACTATTGATAACATGTGCCGATTATCCACAAGAACCTCACGCTTACCGTCATAATAAAAATATCGAGAAGGTCTGTCTTATTTTGGCATAAGATGATTTAAAACTACAACAAGGAGGTCTTCATGATCTATCTGGGAAACTTTAGCTACAATGACGAGCTTGATTCTACTGATAACTACTGTCTTATGCCTTGCATTGTTGAGGCAGATTCCACAGATCATGCGCTTGAGCTTTTCTCGGAGCACCTTATTGAGGTTGCAAAGTCATCTGACCTGCTTGACGGTGCAAAAGAGATTTTCTTGGATTCCATTGTTGAGCTGGGAGAAGTTCCTACCACTCCTCTGATTGCTCAGTGGCAAAAAATTATGCCTGCAGGAGTTGGTCTGTGCAGCATTACCAGCGCTCTTCCTACACTTGAGTTTGATGATGAGACGGCCAATGCCTACGGCTTCAATGAGCATACTCACGATCATGAGGAAGATGAAGAGGAGCATGAACACGAGGAGTTTGGCGACATCAACGATCTTGACGATGAGCTTCTTGAGGAGCTTGGCCAGGATGAGGAGCCGTTCTTAAGGTTCTAGCCACCTACTCCGCCGACCACACCCAAGAGTTCTCAAAGAACTCTGAAGTTGGCTCTGTCAGAGAAATCTGGCCATCAAATACTAAAGAAACGTTATCAGCAACGCGCGATATCAACTGCATGTCGTGCGTTGCTATTACTATGGTTACACCTTCTGACTGTGCGCGAGAAAGCAAATTGACAACAGCATCTTTGGTTGGGGCATCCAGGCCTTTTGTTGGCTCGTCAAGAATAAGCAGGCGCGCTTTTGTAAGCAGCACTTTTACGAGGGCTAAGAGTTGCTGCTGTCCACCTGACAAATCGTATGGATGAGAAGACATAAGCTTCTGATATGTTGTGCGAGCAAGAAGTCCCGAAGCTTCCAGAAGCTCCTGAACATCCTGATCAGAATAGGCGCCACTCTGCTGCCACTGAGCAAGCTCCTCGCCCACACTTAGGCAGGTAAAGAGCAGATTGGGATCTTGTGGAATGTATCCTTGGGATTGCTGGAGCTGGTTGTAGATATGTCCGCGTCTTGGACGGAGAACACCCGCTGCAAGCTTAAGCAGTGTTGACTTACCTGAGCCGTTGCCGCCTACGAGCGCACGAATTTCTCGCCCCGTGACCTCAAGCGAGCACTTGCTGAGTACCAGCTGATTACTCTGCGGATACGCAAACGTCACAGCGCTGAACTCGAGCACGGGCGTGCTGTCGGCCGCGGTGGATGCTTGGTTTGGCGCGGAGCTGCGAGGACAGAACGCCTGGCGAGAAGAGCTGTCTGCTTGGAGCGCATCGGGTTTCTCGCCACCAAGACAGACGCGCGCGTCAGCAAGGTGCTCAAACGCGGCAACGTCGTGGGTGGCAACAAGCACGGCAACGTTGAGCTCGCGCGCCACTCGCTCCAGGAGCGCGGTGAAACTCTTCTGCGCAAACGGATCCAGCTGCGAGGTTGGCTCATCCAGCAAAAGCAGCTTTGGGCGCATGACAAGCGCTGCAGCAAGGGCCACTAGCTGCTGTTCTCCCCCGGAAAGCTCGTTGCAGCGTTTATGCAAGAGCGATTCCATTCCAAAGAAACTGACCGTCTCAAAAATGCGACGGCGCATTTCTTTCTCTGAAACGCCTCGATTTTCCAGGCCAAAAGCCAGCTCTTTCAAAGGTGTCTCACACACAAGTGCTTGTGAAGTGGCTTGCGGCACAAATGCAATGGTGTCTACGGATTGCGCCTGCGTCATCGTAGAAACCTCTTGGCCGCAAACAATAATGGAGCCCTCTCTCCTACCTTGAGGCGCAATCTCGGGCTTAATGAGGCTCAAAATGGTGGACTTGCCTGAACCAGTTGGTCCCAGTAAAAGACTAATCTGACCAACACAAACCTCACAGGAAAAATCTTCTACAACGTTGCGGTCTGGAGTTAGAGCATACGCAAACGAGAGATTTTGAATAGCAAGAACTACTTCTTTACTAGTTGAAGAAGTAGGTGAATTCTGAATATAGGAAGAATGCTCACTCATACAGACTGCTCCCATAAGACAGTATCAATACGCACAAAAATTGCTGGTAAAACGGTAAACAGCACTACGCCCAGATACCAAAAACTCACTTGGAACTCTGGCATAGTAGGATAAAACTGCCAAGCTTGTACCAGCATATACAAAGAAATCGCAGCTATAACGCTTAAGAAAGTGAATACCAGCAACGCCACAGTATCATAGGCGTCAAGCACTTCAGCGCTCCATCTACTCCTGTGTCCTGCCATCCCCCAACCTCGAGACACGATAGACTGAAACATACTTATCGACTTCTCCAGCGCGCTCATGCACACTGCGTTAATGGTGGTAGCTGATTGCGCAATAGTTTTTCTCGCGCTCAAAAGACGGTTTTGACTTGGAACACGGCTTTGCTGATGTGACTGCACGGCAGAATCACACCTTCTAGCTGCGGTATTTGCTGACTGGATTTGGCGGGCTGTTGTCAGATCAGAAAGTAGCTGCGGCATAAGCTGCACAGAAAGACTCAAGACCAGTTGTAATCCTGGAAAGCGTACGCTTGAGCGCTGCAACATCTCGAGTGGCGACACTACTGCAAACAGGCACTCAAGCCAGCTCAAAGTACTTACAAGCACCAGACCTGAGGTAACCCCGTACACCAGACTTTCTGCGTACAGTTGTGTGTGTCCAAAAGAATACAAAACGGTAGAGCCAGATGCCGAGAAAAACGGATTGATTATCGCCATCAATATAATAATTGGAGCATACCAAACAAGCTGTTTGGCAGCATGTTTGGCGTCAAACAACTGGATTATGCACAGCTGCGCTCCTAGAAAAGCAATCAGCGCACAGAGAGGCTGAAAAGAAAATGCGGCAAGCACAACCTCACATCCAAACAGCACAACCGTAGCAAGTGGATGAAGGCGAGAAAAGCTTCTGCGCGCGGGATTCATTAGTTCACCGCGTTAACGTACGTCCAAACAACCGAATCGCCATCGTGCAGAACATATGCATCTGACGTGTAGTTAGGCTGAACACCGTTAACTGAATATACCCAACCGCTCTGTGGACCATGGTCACGCTCTGCAAGCCCATTAATAGCCGCAACGTACATACCAAACGACGTGTTACGTGCATTTACCCCGGCTCCACTTGCAAGCAACGCGTCATAGACTGACGTACCCTCTTGCACCTGGAGGTTGACGGTAAATGAAGGTCCTTTGGCTGCAGAGCCGTCAACCGTGACACTTACAGAAAGCGCACTATTCTCTTTACGAGGAGCAGCTACAGCGTTTGTTGAGTTACCAGAGTTAGAAGGCTCCGATGTTTTCTGATTAGAAGAATCCTGCGTTTTAGACGCATCAGCATTTGATTGAGCGTCTGAACTAGAGCTCCCTTGCGTCTGTGACGTCTGAGAGTCTGTTTGTGTGCCAGAAGCACCTACTACCGTCTGACCTTGTGTGGTAGGAGCTTCTTGAGCAGAAGTGCTTGAAGCGGGTGTAAAGAAATACTGAATCAATGTCCATGCAAAGAAAAGCATGAACACAAAAGATACTATTGATGCTGCCAAATAGAGAATCCGTTTGGATTCTCTTGTGAGCTTAACCACTATCTCACCTGGCCTCGGCCATTGGAAACATGGTGAATTGCAGCAGTTTCTTTCTTAAGCAACACTACAAACACTGCAAGAACTGCACCAGAAGCAAAGAAACCAAAGACACTCAGAAGTGGAATGGTAGGCGCAGAGGACACCTGCTGTGGGGCAGCGGCCTGCTTATTTGAGTATTCAGTAGGTGGAAGCTGCTTCTCGTCAGAGTTGTTATCTGCAGTCTTGTTCTCAGATGGAGCCTTTGTAACCTCCTCACCAGCACTCGCAGCGGTGGTCGAGGAAGTTTCATGCGCAGCTGGAGATGAAGGATCTTGAGCTGGTACGTTTGTAGCTGTGGAATCTGTCCTGCTAAAAATATCTCCAGATGGCTGGGTATTCTCGCCAGAAGGTTTCTGATTAATAAGCGAGAAAAGCGTGCCGGAGTCGTTGGTGTAGTAAAGATTGCCCTCAAAATCTGCAATGACCGACGATGTGGTGTAGTTCTGGTGATCTTTATCTGGAGTGTAAATCTGCGCTGCTCGGCTGGTGCCCAACTTGTATACCCATACGCCACCAGGTAGACCGTTTACCGTGAAATAGGCATAGGTACCGTTTTGCTGAACAGAAACAAGAGGGGTGCTCTGAGACTTACCTTTGCCAGCTCGAGCCTGGTCAATCACCGTAAAGGTGTCAAGAGAAATCACAGAGATAGTTCCGTAGCCCTCAGCATCGACACCGTTAACAAAGACATTAGAACCGCTGATAGTTGGTGTAGAGGTGGACTCTGCTGCAAATTTGACTTGCTTCTCCTCAACAAGAGAAGAACCGTTTCTTCTAATCAGGTGCAGCGTACCGTCATTTCTGGTTACCGCAAGATAGGTTCCATTTCCGTTTTGATCAACAGAGACAGGAACAATACCTGCGCGAATTGGTGAGCCAAGGTTAAGCTCAGCCTCAATGGCGCCAGTTGTACCGTTGATAAGCCTGACAGAGGAGGACTCGTCGCCAATCATAAAGTCCGAGCCAGAAGCCGCTGCGCCAGACCAGTAATAACCTGAAGGCTGACCAGAAGTTGCTCCAGGAATATTTGCAGGCTGTGCATTCTGCTTCCAGCGAAGCGCACCAGTTGTAGCGTCAACAGCAACCATATAGCCACCAGCTGCGTCAAATCCGCTCATCTTAGTAAACTCAGCCAAGATGGTGCCATTATTAACCGTCAGGCTAGAAACAGACTGCAATGCATTGGTAGTATCCAGCGGCTCTGTCTTCCAGATGCACTCCATAGTTGTTGCCGAGAATGCGGTAAGACATCCATCATCGGTAGCAACAACAATCATGCCATTAATGTACAGAGGACGTGCAAAGTACGAGACCTTGGAGCCAATCTGTGCCTCGGCAATAAGGTTACCTGTTGCAGCGTCAACTGCTTTGAGAGTAGAACCGCTTACGTAATAGACCGTATCATGAACAATGACCTGATCAGAAATAAATCCAGGTGTATTCTGAGTTCCTTCAGTCACACTCCAACGAAGAGCTGCAGAATTAATGGGGGTGCTCTGCGTAGTAGTGGAACCGTTTCCGCTACCAAAACCGCTCCAAGATGCCTCGTAGTTAGGGTGCTCAGCAAATGGATTGATGACCAACTCATTTTGAGGAGTTGGAATGGAGCTATCCTGACCACCATATGTCCAGGTAATGGTAGTGTTTTCGTCCAAGGTAACATTGTTTGCCATCTTGTCCGAAAGCTGACCGTTTACAAAGAACTGCCACCATTTATAGGCGCCATCTACCTGCGCTGTTGCAAGCGTAAGTCCCTGTGAAGGCGACGTAATAGAAGACAAATAACCGCCCGCTGCATCGTAGGTAAGGCCATTATTCTTCAGGTAGTCATACGTTACCTTGTCAGCAGTGGTACCCTTACGAACTTCAATAGTCTGCGTAGGAGCCCAGTGCTGAGGCTTACCGTCTTTATCAAGACCTACTACAGAAAGAGTGACGGAAACAAGCTGACTTGGATCTGGGTCTTCCTCTACAGGTCGAGCGCCCTTCTCGCCTGCCACGGTAAAGGTGGCAGAGACCTTCTGATTAGTAAGGGCCTGGAACTGCTCATTATCTGGATACAAGCTTGCATAGCGAGAATAGCGTGCACTTGAAAGAAGTGCCGAAACCGTAACAGACGTGTTGTACTCAGGAGTCTGTGCGAGAACAAGATTCTCGTTCTGAATGATTGTTGGCTGAGAAGAACTGTACGTGCGCGCCTGATCAGAAGGGCCCATGGGGTCGTATGTTGGGAACTCCGAAGGCACAATACCACTTGCGGTCTTATCGGTATTGTTAACATCATAAGACCAGGTCAAAGAGCCGTCAGCAGCACGATAAAACTTGTTTGGTGTAGCCAAGGACTCAGAAACGCTGTCTTGCTTATCCTGCTGACCAGAAGGAGTAGCAAGCGCATCCCAGAAATGAGCCTTGGACTCATTCATCAAAGCAAGCTCTGCATCAATATCAGCCTGATTAAGCGGGCTTACCGTAACCGTAAGAGTCTTAGAGACTGATACCTCAGGATTTTCTTTATCGGTAACGGTCAGAGTGATGTCTACCTGCTGCGCAGAAGCAGAAGGTAGAGGCTGGTACACCGTTCCTCTATAGCCATTGAACGTAATAGCAGCATTGGAGGAAGTGTACGTAAACTGATAGCGCTTTCCGTCCAGACCAAAGTTCTTTGGCGTAGGCATCTGCAGGTCGTCTGTAACCGCCTGAGCATTAATGGAGTGATTGGTATACACATCTTTAATGCTTGATGCCGAGAAACGCCTGTTAATGCGCCTCAACAGATTATTCTGTGCATCGGTAATAGCCGAAGGATCTCCGGGAACCGTTATGGTAAAGGTTTTCTGATAGTTTGTCTGAGGGGCATCGGAGCTGCTCAGAGAGACATTTGCAGTCAGCGTTACCTGCTTGTCACGAATGCCGCGGGTAACCGTTGCCTTATAAGGCTCAGTACCATATCCATCAATGCGAACTACAGAGGTATCTGAGCTAGTCCAAGTGACCTTAGACCATGAAAGTTGGTTTCCATCTGCGGAAACAAGCTTATGTGGAAGGGTAAAGTCTGAAGTTACAGAAGATTCATTTTGTCCTGTCGCATATGATGGCGCAAGGTTTTGAGATACGTCAGCAAGTTGTGCCTGAGATTTTGCCTCATCCCAAGGAATTAAAACATTGCAGGTATATTGGACGGTCTTGCCATCTTTGGAAAGTTCAAAGGTAACTTTTGCCTGACGGAGGATAAGAGTGCTTCTCTGGTTAGTAAAACCGGCCGCATCCATCCAGAAGTACTCAATAGAACCATTAGTCGCAAAATCAGTAGAAATGCCTGCGTGAGCATATGAGGCTGTCGAAGACATCTGAACAGATGCCACTCTAACGTTAACCTCTCCAGCACCAATGCGACGCAGCTCTTCTGCAACCATGGTGTTGAGGTTAGTATCTACACCATAGCGAGGTTTTGGCTTATAGAAGGAATTAGTCAGAGTTTCTACTGCCTGGTCCAGCGTTTTGTGTGGATAGTCAGTCTCATTTGTGGTTGCTGCAACGCCAGGGCCTGTCTCTTCAGAGGTTGTGGTTGCACCACTTGTAGCTTCTACCGTACCGGAAGCAGCTTCCGTACCAGAAGCGTTGTCCTGAGCAGTAAGAGCATTCTCTGCTGAGGAGGTTGCAGTAGCAGTAGTGGTCAACTCCCCCGCTGCTTCTGCGAATGCAGGAGCTGGTAAGAGCGCAAGCACTAAAAGTATGGAGAAAAGGCTATTGAGCGCCTTTTTAAACATGCTTCTAATTCCTTCCAACTTGTGGTGAATTTAGCCTTCTTGCCAAAACAAGCACCACAATTCCAAGTACAACTAAAGGCAGACTGAGCAACTGTCCCATGGTAATAAAACTGCCAAAAAGGTAGCCAAGCTGCTCGTCTGGAACACGAACAAATTCCACGACAAACCTAAAAATGCCATAGAGCATCAAAAACGTTCCAATGAACGTTCCTTGTGGACGAGGAGGGTACTTCCTAGAAAGGACGTACAAAATGACAAACATCACAAGGCCCTCGAGAAGTGCTTCGTAGAGCTGAGAAGGATGACGGTAGACCGCTCCTCCTGTCTCAAACATTACTCCCCAAGGCAGATCTGTTGGCTTTCCCCAAAGCTCACCGTTAATGAAGTTTGCGCAGCGTCCAAAGAAAAGACCAAGCGGCGCACCAATAACTCCCAGGTCACAGATGGTAGGGATAGAGAGGCCTGATGCCTTACAGACAATAGAGCCGCCAACAACAGCGCCTACAAGGCCGCCGTGGAAGCTCATGCCACCTTGACTTAAGGCAAATGCATCAAGTGGATGAGCCACGTAATAACCAGCGCCGTAGAAAATAACGTAGAACAGACGGGCGCCAACAATAACGCCAAACGAGATGCCCACCATCAAATTAAGCACGTCATCAAGGGTAACGTTAAGCTTCCAGCGCTGAGCAGTTCTGTACATAACTACGCCAGCAAGCACAAAGCCCACCAGATATGCCAGACCATACCACCTGATAGATAGCGGACCCAGAGAAAGTGCTACTGGGTTTAATGAATGATAGAAAGCATCAAGCCACACAATACGTCCTACTTACTAAAACTACTTTGAAAGAACATGCGAAGGAGTTGCACCACGCTGACCCTGATAATGGCTACCAAGATCTTTGCAGCCATAAGGACGCTCAACAGGAGAACTCATACGCTCAAAGGAAAGCTGACCAATCCTCATGCCAGGGTGCAAAATGATTGGAAGATTAGCAACATTAGAAAGCTCCAGTGTGAGCTCTCCGTCCCAACCTGGATCAACATAGCCTGCAGTTGAGTGAATCATAAGGCCCAGGCGTCCCAGGGTGGACTTACCTTCAAGCTTGCCAAGAATATCGTCAGGAATAGCAATGCGCTCAAGCGTAGTACCAAGCGCAAACTGACCAGGATGAAGAACAAAAACTTCTCCCTCAGGAACATCAATTGACTCAGTAAGACCCTCTTGAGCTACAAGTGGATCAATTGAGGTGTGCGTAGAATTGCGGAAGATTCTAAAGTTTGAGCCAAGACATACGTCAACCGATGCAGGCTGCACATTCTGCTCACACAGAGGCTCAATAACGATACGACCAGCAGCAATCTCGGCTTTAATGTCGCAATCAGAAAGAACCACAACGTCCACCTTTCTTACGTCATACAAATGTATGGTCAGAAAAACTAGTTATCCATTTATATAAAATATCACGCCCTACACAATAATGTGCGGGACGTGATATATAAATTTTGTAATTACGCAGGTCAATTATGGTTCACCACAACTTCTCTGCATAAAAAACACGTTTATGCGCGTGAAGCTAACAACCGATAAGCGTCAAATGTTCGCTTTTTGACGCCGAACGGTAACTTACAGCATTGCAGGCTGAACGCGCTTTACACCAGGAACGTGCTCAATCAGGATGCGCTCAATACCCTCAGACATATCATATGCAGACATTGGGCAACCAGCGCAAGAACCAGTCATCTCAAGCGTTACGGTGCCGTCATCGCTTACATCAATAAGCTCAACGTCGCCGCCATCGGTCTGAAGGCTCTGACGAATAACATCAAGGGTTGCATTCAAAAGGTCACGATTAATGGCCATGTTTGCTCCTATTCAAACTCTTCAAGCGCGGATGCGCCCATAACTTACAACATGGGTATCCTACCCAAAATTCCAAACTTATTTCTGCACTATCCAATTGGCGAGAAAAGATGTCCAACTGAAGCGTCTTTCAGACGTGCAGGCAATGATGCACCCGACGCTGTTGCCGCAATCGCAGCAGCTACGCGAGAGGTAGCCTCTTGTGTCTGCTCCGTGCTCAGAAGCGTTGCGTCTACCATAAAGCGCTTCACACCGGCAGAGAGCATCTCGGCCACCTCTGGCACGCCGTCAAAGAGCTTAGGGCTCCAAATCTTAGAGCGGCCGTGCCTATCAGTCCTGACCGGCATGTAATCGTTGTCGATGCCTCTGAGCGTGTGCTCCTCAAGACGCAGCTTACAAGCATCGCAATCGTGGATGCACTTGCCCGTAGACATCAAGATGCAGTGCTCAGTTGTCATGGTGCGAATACGACCGCTGACCATATAACCCACAGGAATCGAGGCGTTTCTCGCCATATGACAGATCTCTTGGAGGGTAAGCTCGGAGTTGAGCCAGACACCTTCTGCGCCCATGTCGGCAAGTGCCTGTAAGGCGTAATCGTTGTGGACTGGAATGCACTCGCGCACCTCAGGGATGGCTCCGCGCTCAACAGCCAGCGTCAGCTCGGAGATGTTTCCCACGGCAATCGGCTTACCTGCAGCAACGTAGGGATCCAGGCGCTTATGGTCAACCTCGCGACATACCTCATCAAGCCATGGAGTTACCTTGGCGAGAAGATCCTCTGGCCACGAAGTCTCTGCGAGCGCATCGGTAGTTGCATACAGACGATTTGCTCCCGCCTTGAGCGCAACACGTGCCTGCTCGGGGGTCTCAACCAGAACACACACCTCTGCCTGCGACGCATTTGTTTTTGCAGCAGCCTCATCAAAGGCAAAAAGCTTCTCCTTGTCCTGAGCTTCTCGCTCCTTTTGATAGGCAAGACGGGAAAGCGGAGCAATCTTCTGCTCGCGGTCCTGGTACTCCTCAAGAAGCGCAGCCTCCAACTGCTCACATGCTGCAGCGCGGACCTTGTGGACAGCACTAAAGCTCATGCCGCACATATCGTCCATCTGGACGTCAAAGCTTACGGCCTCAAACGGCGAGGTTCCCATACGTCCAACGTGCTCAATAAGCTCGTCAGAAGTTACTGCCTTGGTGCGTGCCTCCTCCACCACAAAACCTTCAGCGGATGCGCTTGCAACGCCATCTGCCGTTGTAAGCACCACGGTGAAGGGCTGGCCAATGCGGGCAATAATAGCCACGTCAACGACTCGTTTGCGAGGATATTCCAGCGAAGAAATCTGCTCAGCTGCTACACGCGCAGCTTCAGAACGGATAATGCGTACTGTAGAGCCGGTCTGCATAACGCGAGAAGTGCGAACGGTAACTGTCTGACCAGGCTCAACATCAATAGGACAAAGAGCGGTCAGGAACTTGTCAGGCTCATCTAGAGGTCTAATCTCAAGCAAGTCATTCTTGCCAATAGGTGCGTGTGCAATAAGATCAACATCTGCCTGCTTGTAGCGGCGCAGCTTAACACGGCCACCATTCAGACCACTCTTGCGCTCAAGAGCATCCTCAAGTGGACGTCCGCCGGTGACCTCACCAACAATCTCACCGCGGTTGTTGGAGCGCTCATAACTCATCATCTCGTTGCCAGCATTGCCATGCAGGTACGCATTGGTCAAACCGCGGTTAAACGAGCGCTTGAGCAAGCGGTGGCGGCGCGCCACATCGGCTTGGTTGTCCACGCCCTTCTCGGCAGCGTCAATAGCCTGGCGATACGAAGACACCACCGAGTACACGTACTCAGGCGCCTTCATGCGGCCCTCAATCTTGAGCGAGCCAACGCCCACCTCAATCATGTCAGGTACGTCATCAATGGTGCAGTAATCCTTAGGGCAAAGCAGTCTATCAATGCCACCCATCGAGACAACTTCATGTTTAGAGTTGAGCAACTCATAGGGCAAGCGGCACGGCTGAGCACAGGCTCCGCGGTTTGCAGAGCGGTCTCCTCGCATGGAGGACATGTGGCAGATGCCCGAATAGCAGAAGCACAAGGCACCGTGACCAAAACACTCCAGCTCAACGCCAAGCTTGGAAATGGTAGAGATCTCTTCTTTAGTGAGCTCTCTGGACAGGGTGACGCGACCCACGCCAAGCTTTTTGCAGGCAGCAACACCACGCGTATCGTGGATGTTTGCCTGCGTTGATACATGACATTCAATCTCTGGCCAGGTTTGTCTGACCTGATCCATAAGACCCCAGTCCTGGATAATAAAAGCATCTGCGCCAAGGATCCACGCGCGACGAATCAAGCGCAGGACACGCTGCATCTCGTCCCACTTAACAACAACGTTAACGGTGACGTACACGCGAGCGCCAGCTAGATGAGCCTGTCTGCACGCACGCGCAAACGACTCGTCGTCAAAGTTGTCCGCACCACGGCGGGCGTTGAAATTGTTGCCCAAGCCGCAGTAAATGGCATCCGCACCGCCAGCAAGAGCTGCGGTAAATGGAGCAGGACCTCCCGCTGGGGCGAGAAGTTCCATCTGGGTTGCACGAGGGAGCGGCGAAGACGAAAGTTCTTTATCAGAAGCTTCCTCTGTCCACTCTGGCTCGTTCATGCGATTAAGCTCGTGAGCTGTAGATTCTCGCTCACGACGATTACGTTCGTTCATACTACCTAACTTGCCTTCAGCGCTTGTTACTTCTTAAGTGAAGAAAGTGCTGGATGAATCTTGTCTTTATCGGAAAGAATAACCTTTGCAGGATCTAAGGTTTTCTCGCCAAGAAACGCTGGCCACTCAACGCCAAGCTCTGGATCGTTCCACATAATGCCGCCCTCATCACCTGGGTGATAGATGTCGTCACACTTGTAGCAGAACTCTGCAGTCTCGGAGAGTACCAAGAAACCGTGGGCAAAGCCGCGAGGAACAAAGAACTGTCTGCGATTCTCCGCGGACAAAACAACGCCTTCCCACTGACCCCAGGTTGGACTTCCCTCTCGCAGGTCAACCGCAACGTCAAAAACAGTGCCGGAGATTACGCGCACAAGCTTTGCCTGCGGATGCTCAATCTGGAAATGAAGACCGCGGAGCACACCTTGAACGGATGAGGACTGATTGTCCTGCACAAATGAAGCCTCAATGCCGCCGGCAACAAAGTTTTCTTCACGGTAGGTCTCCATAAAGCCACCACGAGCATCACCGTACAGCTTTACGTCCACAACCTTTACACCTTCAATCGAGGTGTCATAAAACGTAAAATTGCCCGATTGAGTAGGGTTTTTAAGCTCTTTTGGAAACTCCATAGCGTTCACCTTTCAATTTCTTTAGGTAATCTACTATATACGAGTCAAGATTAATACATCTTTTGAGCTATGATATTCATGCAGTTAACGTGTAATTTGCAATTCAAAGGATGCTTGTGAGAATTCTTGCAGTCGTTCCCGCTTACAACGAAGAAGCCTGCATTGCTTCAACTATTACAGAGTTGTGTCAGGTAGCTCCTCAAGTTGATTACATCGTAATCAACGACGGCTCCGCTGACCGCACACTGGATATCTGTAAAGAGCGTGGATTTAACTACCTCAATTTACCTGTTAACGGAGGCCTTTCTGCAGGCTTTAGGGCTGGTATGCGCTACGCCAAAGAACATGGTTATGACGCTGTGGTGCAGTTTGACTCCGATGGTCAGCATAGACCTGAGTACATCGCTCCTATGGCCCAGGCAATGGTAAACGAGGGAGCAAACATTGTTATTGCTTCTCGTTTTGTTACCAAGGCTCGCGGAAACTCTCCTCGAGAGATTGGCTCCAAGCTGATTTCTTGGCTTATCAAGACAAGCACTGGTCAAACCATTACTGACCCTACCTCAGGCATGCGTATGTACGATCGTGGTCTTATTGAAACGTATGCGCGCTCCTTTGATTTCTCCCCCGAGCCAGACACTATCTCGTTGCTGATGCGCCGCGGTGCAAAGGTTGTCGAGATTGAAACTGAAATGCGTGAGCGTCAAGGTGGCGAGTCCTATTTGAGCTTCTATAACTCAATTATGTACATGGCTCGCACGTGCCTCTCGCTTTTGCTCTTCCAGTGGTTTAGATAAGGTGACACCATGACTTTAGTTCTGAGAATTCTGCTGCTTATTGGTGCTCTTTTTGCCATGGGCATTGTCATCAATAGCGTTCGTAAATCAAAGATTCGCATCTCCGACTCTGTCTATTGGGTTGTTTCCGCAGGAATCCTTGTTTTGTTTGCGCTTATCCCCCAGCTTGCATATTTCTTTGCTGGGCTTTTTGGCTTTATGAGCCCTGCAAACTTTGTCTTGCTGCTGGTTATTGTGATGATGCTTATCAGGATTTTCCATCAGTCCTGTGCAATCTCTAAGCTCACCTATAAGGTTGAGCAGCTTTCTAGTGAGCTTGCTCTGCGTGATAAAGATGCACGTGACGAGAAGAACCTTGATTTTGTAACTGATCTAAACCAGCGTACCCGTGTGTAAACGACACGTCAGCTCTCTGACGGCACGCTCACACAGGCAATATCTTAAAAAGTCCGCTTACGCAGCGGACTTTTTCTTTTGATCTTTAAATCCCAAGAAGCAGAAGATACCAAATACCAGAGCAAGAATTGCAAGCGAGGCATCATAAAGGACACACGCTCCCATAATGCCAAAATTACCTACAAACCATCCTCCGGTAAGTGCAGCAAAGCCTGCACCTGCAGCGTAGCTTACAAAGACGGCAACCTGCTTACGCATGGTTACTACGGCATAGTACAAAATAACGGTAAGAGCATTGAGCAGGCCACCAAAGAGCAAAAGCAAAAGTTCTAACTTATATGGCTCAAAATCAAGACCATACAAAAGTCCAAGAACTGGAGCTCCCAATGGCCAAGCTAAAGCCATCGAAACAACAGTAGCCAGGGCAACTACCGCAAACCCTTTAAGAATCAGACCCACAAACTGTTTGTCTTGCTGATTATTCCAATATTCGGCCATCTGAGTGAGCAGCGGCTTAAAGACAAAGTTACTTAAAAGATTGATAACCATGGCTGGCATGGCCAATGCCGTAAAGAACGTAAGAAGCGCCTGATCGCTCAAAGCACCCAGTGCATAGCGAGGAGCACCAACAACGTACGTTAGCAAGAATGAACCAGCAAACAATGGAGCGGTGGTAACCAACAGCTTTGTAATTTGCTTAAAGTCAAAGGTAGGCTTAAGCGTTGCCATCTTCTTAGTAGGAGGAATGACAAGCACAATCATAACTACCAGCGATGCAACAAAAGAAAGAGCAGCACCAACAAGCAAATTCTTTGTAAAAAGCACGCCTACTGCAAAGCCAACAACGGTTGCAAGAACACGATAAAAGAATGCTCTACCAGCAATATCTAAGCGACCATGCTGCTGGAACATGCCATGGAAAACATCTTCTACAACGTCAAATAAACGAAGTGATGCAATGAGGGCATACAGCACCCCCTCGTAGCTCAATCCCTGGGACTGCAGGGTAAAGATGATGATTCCCGCAATCATCAAACCAGTTGTGATGATTCGTGCCGCAAGATATACGCCAAACGAGAATACTTCTTCTGTATCGGTAACCTGATACGTCCTAATTTCAAAGTGACCAATGACCATAAGCTGCTGAGCAACTGCATACGCAAGCGAGAAAACACCACCGGCAGCAGCTCCCATGGTACGCGTAACCACCATCAACATAAGCACTGTTGAGGCAGCGTTCATCAAGGAACCAAGCGTATTCCAAAAGTAGTTTTTCTTAAGCTGTTCCGCAGAAGTATCAATAGTCATAGTTAGCTTTTCTGACCAAAGTCTTCAAATGCCTGACGGCTTCCTTTGGTAACGTCTACATCTTTCCACTTACCAAAATCAAGCGCACCAGGATGATGGTTTTTACGATCCTTCTCTGGAGGAAGCTGCATGTAATCCCCGTATCCCCTGGTTAAAAGCTTGTCATATTCCTTTGGAAGCGTAGTAGTAATGTCCTCAAAAGGAACGCGAACCATTGGGAATACATCCTCTTTGTCCATTGACCAGTTCTCTGGATCAGGTTCAACAAAACTTGCGTAATGAGTGGTTTTCTCGCCCTCTGCAGCACGTGCTGCCTGATCCCATTTACGTTGAATGTACGCAGATGAAACCCTAAAAAGCTTTAAGGCGTGGTGAATGACAAAGCATCCTGCAAGAGCAACTTTCTTTTTCCAGCCAACTAAAGGCACACGAGGTGTTGGAGTGACCAGCAAGAAGTTCAAGCGTCCCCAGAACCACGTTTGGCGCTTAATCTTAGCCAGCTTCTTTGGATCCGCCGGAATTTTATCAAAGGGGAAAATTCCAATTGAGATAGCGTACGTAAAAGGGCAGGTCATAAACTCGTCAGGGACGCAAACTGTTCCCTTTAAAGAGAGGTTTGTATTAACTGCTGGAAAGAAATTGTCTTTTCTTCCGTTTTGAATGCAAAAATCTGGTCGAAGAAGCGCAGGTGCCTTCTCCAAAAAAATCTCATAATCCTCGCGGAACATCGAGATATCTACGTCATCATCCCAAGGAATAAAGCCTTTGTGCCTTACGGCGCCAATAGCAGTTCCGCCGTACGCCTGATACGAAATACCAAGCTCCGTACAGACGCGGTCAAGCTCATCCATCAAAAGCGTAGAAAGAATCTGAATCTTTCTTAGCTCATTGGGGTTCTCGTATGTCTTATATCCGTCAGACTCCACAAAGGCTCCCATTCGCCATCGTCCGATAACATTCTTATAATACTAAACATCGGAGCTAATCGATTGGATGTAGCAATGTATACACCTCAGGATCACACGTTTGCTGTCTGCGCTTATGGCGAGAGCCCCTATCTAGAAGAGTGCATTCTCTCGCTCAAAGAGCAGACACTGTCTACGAATATTCTTTTGGCTACTTCAACACCAAATGAACTGATTCAGTCTCTTTGCGAGAAGTACAACATTCCTATGCATGTTAATCCCGGTCCAGGAGGCATTGCTGGCGACTGGAACTTTGCCGTTAGCATTTGTACAACTCCGTTAGTAACCATCGCTCACCAAGATGATCTCTACAAACCAAACTATGCAGAGTACATGCTTGAACGCGTGAACAGCTCTTCTCGCCCACTAATTTACTTCACCAATTACGGAGAGCTGCGTGACGGTGAAGAAGTTCTTGAAAATCGCTTGCTTAAGGTAAAGCGTCGCCTCTTGTACTCGCTCTCCAAGCCAGAAAATGCAGGTAAAGCATGGGCTAAACGTCGTGCGCTTGAGCTGGGCTGTGCTATTTGCTGTCCAAGCACCACGCTGGTTCTCCCCAACCTTGAAGTGCCTGTTTTCAAGGCTGGATTTGGCTCTAACCTAGACTGGGAAGCATGGGAAGCAATCAGTAAGCGTGAGGGTGATTTCTTGTACGACACCCGTGTACTGATGCTTCACCGCATTCATGAAGACTCTGAAACCAGCCACCTTATTCACGATAACCGTCGTGAACAGGAAGACCTTGAGATGCTCAAGAAGTTCTGGCCAACTCCTGTGGCCAAGCTCATCAACATGGCTTATAAGAGCGGACAAAAAAGTAACGGCTAACTCCATCTGTTCTCTACACAAAAAGACCCGTAGCTCGACAGCTACGGGTCTTTTTTAGTTTGTTTGAATAAAGCTAACCTACTCTTTATTAAAGAGTTCACTCCAGTCTGGAGTTGCAGAAAGAACCGTTCCTACAATAATGACAATGCAGCAAATTACAACCAGTGGAGATGGAATTGCTTCAGGCATAATTGTTGGCAGGATAATACCTGCAAGAGCTGCAAAAATTACCGACCACGCAGAGTAAGAAATGTTCAGTGCCATACCGCGAGAAGCACCGATGGCGTCAATTGCCTTGTAGTAGAAGAGATATGAGGCGGTACCTGCAAGAGCAGCAATAAACACAACGCCATTAGCAGGAGTCAGAGCAACCTGTGCAGCAAAATCAACGGAACCAGCCAATGGCAAGATGAGAAGACCGTATGCAAATGCAGAGGTGGTTTCCCTAATCTGAAGAGCAGTCTCATTATCAACAGCATCGTCTTGCATGCCCCAAGCCAAAATAACCGCCTCAGAGCCCCAGCCAAAGACACAAGCAGCAACGCCCAAGATACCCACAAGAACGTTTCCGTTACCCTCGCCTGCTGCCGTTGAGAGACCAATAACCATGACGCCAACAAGAGCAACGATAAGGGCAATAACCTGCTTTAAGTTCATCTTTTCTTTGAGCAAAAGCCATGCTAAAACCGAACCAACTGCAGGATAAAAAGCTGAAATAGCAGCGGTGTAACCAGGTCCAATGGTATTAATAGCAGCTAAGTAACCACTCATACCAATTGGTCCACCCAGGAGTGCGCCAAGCATGACTACACGACCACTCTTTGTTTTTGCTGCCTCAAGGGTGTCTTTAAGTCTGCCTTTCTGAGCCATCATGACTAAAAGAACTGCAGCGGCAAAGAAATCGTGCATGAATGCGCTGGCAAATGAGGCCTGAGCTGAATCAACATAAGGACTCATACCAAGAGCAACACCAAGAATAACGGTATCAACCGCCCAAAGAATACCGCTTAAAAGACCATAATACATAGTTTTCCCCTTTTGCCCTTAGTTCTGAGCGTCTTCGTACCAAGAAAGAACACGATCAATATTGTTTGCAGCGTAGCGATAGTAAATGAAGAACCACTCGCCTACGTTCTCGCCCTCTGCTTCCTTAACCAGAGACCAGAGATACCAGCACCAACCAGCAAAGACTACATAACTCCAGAAGTGTCTGCGCTGCTCAAACGTTGCCTCTTTTCCAAAGTAATAATCAATAGCAGCATTTGCCTCATCGTCAGTAAGCTCGCAGCAAACCGTAAAAGTACCAAAGTCATTTGCCTCATCTGACATGCCTGCATATTCCCAGTCAATAAGGCTGTAGGTACCGGCCTCATCAATCAAGAAATTCAGATAGAAGAAATCATTGTGTGAAATAACAATTGGATACTGATCTGCGTCTGCAAACTTCTTCAAGCGCAGGACCTTCTCGCGAAGCTCATAGTAGCCAGGAATCTCAATAGGACCCTCTTCAAGCAGGAGTTTCTCGTAATTAAGACCCTCGTTGACAAAGTCAAAAGAACGATCAAGTGACGCGCCGCTATGATGCAGTTTATGACCCATCTCCATTGCGCGCTTGAGCTGCTCAGGGTTATGAGGATCAAGATTCTGAGCGTTTTTCACAAACTTGGAAATCTTCCAACCTTCTTTTTGATCCTCGTAAATAAAGGTGTTGTCTAGGCCCAGCTCACGAGCAAGTCGAAGACCAGCCTCTTCAGCTGCACGATCAACGAGTTTCTCGGTACCAACACCTGGATGCCTGTAGACATACTCCTGAGCATCATCACCATATCCCACAATAAAGTGAGCAGATAAATTGGTAAGTCCCTGTTTTAGAGGATAGAAACCGTGGATATCCTTCTTCTGGCAATGAAGCACCGAGACAATGTTGTCAAAAATCTCTGAGTCGATGTTCTCAATAAATGCTGGGTCAAACTGACGAAGCTCATCAAGGGAATCAAACTCATAAATAACACCGTCAGGATACTTTCTAATGGTCATGGAAAGCTCTTTGATATGACGGACGTAAATCTCTTCCCAGAGCATATCAACGGTTTCTGGCTTGTCGTAGACAGCCTCAAGAATGTCTACAAACTTCTTTGAGAATTGCCTGTCAAAATAGACGTGACCCAGCATAATCCAAGAATTTGAACCGCCAATTTCTACGCCGGTAATACGTCCACCACGTCCCTCTTTAAGGCACCACTCATCAGTCTCTCCTGCAACATACGTTGCTGAGTAATAGGCCTCATAGACATAGTGCTCAAAAGGATTCTGAGTAAAGTAATCATCAGAAGAGCAAATATACGTATTATCAAGCTGATCTTTCACATACCAAAGCGTAGAGTTGTTATTTCTTGTTGCATAATCTGGGTTAACAACAATCTTGACGCCATACTTCTCCTCCAGATAGAAGAAGTACTCCTTCTTATAACCCACAACAACAGTGATGTCAGTAATGCCAGCTTCAAGCAACTGATGAATCTGACGTTCGATCAGAACTTCTCCACGAACCTTCAGGACGCCCTTTGGCTTCTCATATGAAATAGGTGCAAAGCGAGAAGACAGACCAGCTGCCATGATAATGGCATTCTTAACCTCATAAGGTTTCAGAGCTTCAAGACCCTTTGAAGTAATAAGACTGTCATCAATGAGTCCCTGGTCCTCCAACGTTTTAACTGCTGAATTAACTGATCCCAAAGAAAGCTCAGTCTCTTCTGCAAGCTGTCTCTGATTGAGCTTCTCGTCAGAAAGAGCAATAGTTTTTAATACAGAAAACACGTTGTTTGTTAGTGCCACGGTTCCTCCAAATGAAGACCAATTAACTGCGAAAATAAACTTTCAAATCAATTTACTTCAGTCATAATACTCCTATGTTCAAATTTGTACAAGTGTAAACATATTTTGAACATAATAACTTTAGAAGATTGTTAAAGGCTGCCAATCTAACAAAAAAACGGCACCTGAGATGCCGTTTTACCTTTTATGTATTGCTTTACAGGCGAGAAGACCCTAGTAAGGACCAAAATCCAAACGCGCTGGATAGTGGTTTTTACGCTTCTCAACTGGTGGCATTTGCATGTAATCGCCGTAAAGCATCCTAAGGAATTTATCATTTTGATTAGGGAACGCTACTTGAATTCCATCAAAATCAAGCTTATCGACAGGAAAAACCTCATCAACTGGATAGGTATTTACAAACCTATCCGTATCGTGCAGGTAGGCAATTCTTTTTGTCTTAACGTGAGCAAAGCGGTTGCGGGCTTCCTGCTCACGCTCATACATTTTCTGAGTAGAGAGATGCAGCAGTTTGCAAACTCCCCTACCCATAGTAACTGCTGCCTTTAAGAGCTTTCCTTTGATGCCGTCGGCCAAAATAACAGGGCGAGGAACGTCAACGAGGATGCGCATATGTGACCAGAACCACGCATCAAATGCCTGCTTCTGATATTCCTTCTCGTCATCCGAAACATTATCAAAGCAGTAGACATCTAGGAAAATACCAAGGTCAAGAGGAAGTGGCGCAAGTGCTTCTTCGCAGAACTGTGTTCCTTTGAGCATAATGCGCGTGGTTGGGAATGGATAGTTGATGTCCCTCTCAGTATTCATGATTGAATACTTTTCTGACCACTCTTTATCATAGATATCTAAGAGTTTGTTGAAGTCTTCTGCAGGAAGACAAACGTCGATATCATCATCCCAAGGAATAAATCCCTTATGACGAAGGGCGCCAATCGCGGTGCCGCCAAAACCAAAATAGCGGATGTTGTTGGCTTCACACGTGTCTACGAAGTCCTTTAAAATCATCAGCTCAACTTGCTGGAGATGCTTAAGCGTTTCTGTATCGTATGTGCGCATTATCGACCTTCATACATCTTCTTGTAGTAATCCTGATAATCACCGGAAACTACATTCTTAACCCACTCGCGGTTCTCTAAATACCAGTTGATAGTGGTAACAATACCCTCTTCAAATGGAGTTTCTGGATACCAACCAAGCTCTTCTTTAATCTTATCAGGTGCAATACCATAACGACGATCGTGACCCTTGCGGTCAGTAACGTAAGAGATTAGATCCTCAGTAATCTGAGTGTCCCCAGTGATTCTTGCAACTTCACTGATGATGCGCTTAACAATGTAGAGGTTGTTGCGCTCGTTGTGACCGCCAACGTTATAGACCTCACCAAGGCGTCCACCTTCAAGAACCATAGCAATTGCCTTACAGTGATCATCAACGTACAGCCAATCGCGAACATTAAGTCCGTCGCCATAGACAGGAAGAGACTTGTGTTCCAAGCAATTCTCAATCATCAGAGGAATGAGCTTCTCAGGGAACTGATATGGTCCGTAATTATTAGAGCAACGAGTAATTACTGCTGGGAACCCGTATGTATCATGCCAGGCCTTTACAAACATATCTGCAGAAGCCTTAGATGCAGAGTAAGGGCTATGAGGGCTCAATGGTGTAGTCTCACGGAAGAATGCCTCTGGATCATCAAGCGGAAGTGAACCGTAGACTTCATCAGTAGAAACCTGCAGGTATCTGTGGTCTCCGTAGGAGCCCTGGCCATCATTCCAGAAAGACTCTGCAACGCTCAGAAGAGCGACAGTACCCATAACGTTAGTGTCAGCAAAGGCACCCGGATCTTCAATAGAACGGTCTACGTGACTCTCTGCTGCAAAGTTGATAACATAATCGGGATGATGAGTCTCAAACAGCTGCGTCAGAGCCTCTTTATCCCTAATATCTACATGGGCAAAGGTATAGCGAGGATCTTGATCATATTCCGAGAGGTTCTCAAGGTTGCCTGCATACGTCAGAGCATCCACGTTCAAGATATGAATGTCCTGATTTCTTCTAAGCATATAGTGGATAAAGTTAGATCCAATAAATCCAGCTCCACCAGTTACTAAATAGGTCTTCACACTAACCTCTTTCTACCTTCGAAAGATATGTCGCAAGAGCCTCTTGCCAAGGCCTCATACAATTTCCAATGGTACTCTCAAGATGTCCATTTACCAAAGATGAATACGCGGGGCGAGAAGCGCTTTCTGGGTGCATCTCTTTCCACTGAGCAGAGGTTACCCTGGTAACCTTACAGTCGAGATTACTACCAGCCATAATAGCCTCTGCAAAATCAGCCCACGAACACGTTCCCTCGTTGGTTGCGTGGTAGATGCCATAGTTCTCAGTAGCAGCAATGCACAAAATTGTGTGTGCCAAATCATTTGTGCTGGTAGGATTACCTACTTGATCATCAACAACACTAATCTCTGGATACTTTGCACCAAGGACGCGCATGGTTGCCACAAAATTTTTGCCAACATAACCGTAAAGCCACGCCGTTCTAACCACAAACGTTTGAGCATTTGCGGCCAGCGCAAGTCCCTCTCCTGCTAATTTGGATCGACCGTACGCAGAAACAGGACAAGGAGCATCTTGTTCCGTGCGAGGAGAGCTTTCCTTACCACTAAAGACGTAATCAGTAGAAACCTGAACAAGCTTTGTCTGCGTAGCACTGCAAGCTCGTGCAAGATTCATAGGGCCAAGCGCATTTACCGCAAAGGCCATCTCAAAATTGCTTTCGCAGCCGTCTACATTTGTTGCGGCCGCACAGTTAATAACAAGGTCATAACGATCATGCTGGTCAAACCATGTATTTACCGCTTCTGAACTAGTAATATCAAGCTCGTCTGCATCGGTATAGTCAACATCTGGATCAACAAACAACTTTGGAATAGGACCAATTTCAGAGATACCAGTCTCAAAAAGACGCTTGAGTTCATTGCCCAACTGACCATGAGAGCCAGTAATAAGAATACGCATGTTATTCCCCTTTTTCAGAAGGAAGAATACGTCCCTCTGCAACGCTCTTGAGGTGCTCACCATACGTTGATTTACCGTAGCGTTCTGCACACTCGATGAGTTTAGAGCTGTCAATCCAACCGTTCTCAAAAGCAATTTCTTCTGGAACACTTACAGGCAGACCTTGCGCAGTCTCAACAGTACGAACAAAGGTAGATGCCTCAAAAAGAGACTCCATAGTTCCTGTATCCAGCCACGCAAAGCCACGACCAAGAGTAACAACATCAAGCGTGCCATCGTCAAGATAGAGTCGATTAAGGTCAGTAATCTCGTACTCACCACGAGCGCTTGGCTGAACCTGCTTTACCAGCTCAGTAACACGTTGATCGTAGAAATAAAGTCCGGTTACTGCGTAGTTAGATTTTGGATGAGCTGGCTTCTCCTCAATTGAAATAGCGTTGTAGTTCTTATCAAACTCAACAACGCCAAAACGCTCTGGATCATCAACGTGATAGCCAAAAACTGTGGCACGACCAGCAGTTTGTGCCTGTTGAGCAGCTTTTCTCACAAGTCCTGAAAGACCGTTTCCATAGAAGATATTATCTCCAAGAATCAGAGCAGCAGCGTCATCACCAATAAACTCTTTACCAATAACAAACGCCTGAGCAAGTCCATCAGGAGAAGGCTGCTCGGCATAACTGATGGAGATACCGAAGTCAGAGCCGTCACCCAAGAGTTTCTTAAAATTTGGCAGATCGCGTGGCGTGGAGATAACCAAAATATCTCTAATACCTGCAAGCATAAGCGTTGACAGCGGATAGTAAATCATTGGCTTGTCATAAACAGGTAAAAGCTGTTTAGATGTAACGGTTGTCAGCGGATAAAGCCTGGTACCGCTACCTCCTGCAAGAATAATGCCTTTCAAAATTACTCCCCATCAATCGGGCTTCCCGCTAAACACCGTTTAGGACGATATTGATATGTAATCTTACCAAAGTCTTACTCAACAGCGGTGATTCTATACAGTCTATAAGGTCCTTCTTGAAGAACAATCTCAAATCCAGGAATTTCATCAGTAATCTGTAAACCTGAGAAATAATAGCTTTGATCTCCTAATAAAGCTGGATTTTCTAAATCTAACAACAGGACATATCTTGCACCAGTTTCTCGCACTGCCTGCTGAACCTCTGGATTACTAGCTACCTCATTAAGCCTTGTACGAATAATTACGCTTTGTGGCAGCTCTTCTGTTTCTACCTTCGCACGGTAGAAAATGTTCATGCCATAAAGCGAGTTTAGAACAAGAGAGCCATCGTAAGGATTATTAACTACCAGGTCATTACCAACAATCTGGAGAGCCTTTTTTACAAACTCATCCTCACTTGCCTTATAGGTTGTATGCTCACGAGGCTCAAAGACCTCATTGAGCCATATGATGCCATAACGGATTTCGCTATGCTCTTTTTTAGGTAAGCTTGCCAAGTTCCACGGACTCAAAAGTACGCAGCCCCATAACACCGCCACGATGCCCATAAGAATGCCAGAGTTCTTAATAAACATGCAGGGCTTACAGGTTGATTGATCTCCATTTGCAGAAATGGTACAAGCAGAATTCTCTGAGCTTGTTTTCTCGCCTTTGTTTCCTTTTTCTTTGACCGTCTTAATAACGTATTTAATCAAGTCAAATACAAGCGTGATGGATGTTTCCATGCCAATAATTGCAACAGGAACTGCTGCTATTGCTACCATCGCGGCGGTTCTTTCTGGATCGGTATACCAAAATCCCGAGAAAAACCTCTTAATAGGAATCACATCAGAAAGACTTGCTACATAAATGACGGCAGTCATGAGAAATACCAGAGTGAGCCAGCGACAATTTTTATTCATACAACAGCTCACAAATCCAAGCCAGAACGCAACGGCAAAAAGAATCTGTGGCAAATTCAAAAGCAAGCCAAAATTCAATACGGAAAGAACTGACTTAATTGGATCAAAATAAATTTCCCAGAGGAAATTAACTGTCGGTGCCATAAAACTTGAATTAAGCACAATAGTCCACATACCAATAGCGGAGCCAAGAGTTACGCACTCTAAACAAATCAATAGAATAATTTTCTTCGGTTTTGTTAATTCAAATTTCTTACTCAAATACTGAGCAAAACTTGGAAGCAAGTTGCAAAGAACAAATGGTAAAACAAAAATAGCCCACAAAAAATCTGCACTAGGATGGACCAATGCTAGTGCAATAATCCCCATAAAACATAAACAAAGTGTATGAATATTTACAGAAAATTTTTGAACGCTATGAGTTGATGAGCATACTTCTTTGCAGGATGTCTTCTCGTTAAAAGACAATATAAAGACTGCTGCAACAGTGGGGACAAGACAAAAGCCAGCTACATTAGGAAAGACTGCATGAACCGTAACCATTCGAATAGGAAAAGCCAATTGTGCAAATGCCGCAAATGCAGTCAGTAAACTAAAAGTTAAATTTTTCTTTCCTATCACTTGAAGCAAAGCACAGACGCCCACTGGATATATAACCGCGACAAAAACAAACCAAACCACATTTTCTGTAAGTACCTCATTAAAGCCTGTAATTGCTGCAGTGACAGCTGCTAAAGAATGAAATAAAGTTGGATAAAAGCCCTCGTCAAAGAAGGGGGTCTGAAGCTCTGGTCTTGCTCCTGTATAAAAGGCAGCATGCAGCATAGAATAAATGCCCGACTGAACACTTCTTGTAATGTACGCCAGGTGCGCGTAGTTATCAGCGGACTGCAAGAACCAAGAGGGGTTTCTAATTGCTTTGTGGAAAATAACAAAGAATATTGCAGTAGAGATAGCAGCAGTCACTAAGAGAAAGACTCCGTTTAGAGAGTCCTTCTCGCCAAGGTTTACATGAGATTGATTTTCCTGGATGGGTCTGATTTTCTGAATAAGATACGAAAGCCCAGCAGCAATCAAGATAAAAAGACCAACGCCTCCCAAAAGCGGCGTTACACCTCTTAGACCCAAAGGATATATTGCAATTCCAGAAAAACCAATGAGGCAGACCGAGATAAGCGGAGCTACCACAAGGGATGTCATTCGTTTAGTGCCAATAGCGCGAGAAAAAAGATATCCCGGTACATAACAAAGAACCAGTACAACTGCTACTGCTAGAGCAAACTGTCTCCACATGTGTAAGCTTCCTTATTTGGTTGCCATTGTCGACTAGATGAGCTGAGCCCAGCGCTTCTTACCTGCCTGGAGAAGAGCTCCCTCAAGAACTGATGGCTCAACCTTATAGGTCTTTGCTGGATGAGGCTGCTGGTTAATCTTGATACCACCGCCATCAATCAGACGACGAGCCTCACCGTTACTTGAAGCAATCTCTACTTCAACCAAAATCTTTGGCAGATAAATGAGACCGTCTTCATCTGCTTCAAGGGAAATTGCAAACTCTTTGACATCGTCAGGAACTTCATTGTTCTTGAACTGAGCATCAAAAGCTGCCTGAGCCTTAAGACCTTCTCCCTCACCGTGATAAAGGTCAACAATATTTCTGCCAAGAGCACGCTTGAGCTGGTAAGGATCAGCGGTGCCGTCCTCAAAGCTCTTATCGATTGCATCAAGCTCATCAATAGAGAGCGTTGAGCAAAGACGGTAGTACATTGGAATAATCTCGTCAGTAATAGACATGACCTTGCCAAACATATCATTTGGCTCATCAGTCAGACCAATGTAGTTGCCGTAAGACTTACTCATCTTCTTAGTGCCGTCAGTACCTACAAGCAAAGGCATAGTAAGCGCAATCTGAGGCTCCATGTCCATATCACGCATAAGATCGCGACCAGCAAGCAGGTTGAAAATCTGGTCGTTTCCGCCCATCTCTACATCTGCCTTGATAACAACAGAATCGTATGCCTGAAGAACTGGATAAATGAACTCGTGAAGCGCAATTGGCTGCTGATTATGATAGCGATTAGAGAAGTCTTCTCGCTCAAGAATACGAGCAATGGTGAACTTGCTCATAAGGCCAAGCATGGTCTCAAGATTCATAGGCTTAATCCAGTCACCGTTATGAACAACAGTGGTTCTTTCTGGATCAAGAATCTTCATAGCCTGGTTAACATAGGTCTCTGCGTTTGCATCCACCTGCTCTGCAGTGAGAGGAGGACGGGTAGAATCGCGTCCGGAAGGGTCTCCGATCAGCGCGGTGCCGCTACCAATAATCAAGGTGACATTATGGCCAAGGTCTTGGAACTGACGCATCTTGCGCAAAGGAACTGCGTGTCCCAGATGCAAATCAGGACTTGTTGGATCAACGCCAAGCTTAATATTAAGAGGGGTACCCTTCTTGAGTTTTTCTTTTAGACCATCCAAAGGAACAATCTGCATAGTTCCTGAAGTAATAACACGGAGCTGTTCTTCTACTGAAAGCACTCTGTATCCTCTCAACGCAAGCCTGTTAAACCATATAGTTACTGCTTCAAATAGTATCAATTCAAAATGTTATCTATCAGAATACAACAGAGTTGTAACTCTTTATTCACTGAAACATAAATATCAGACTATAATAGTGAGAGCTATGACAAGGAGGCTCAATGGGTATTAGAACCCGTCGTGCACGTAAACACGCAAACACACATGCCGTAGGTTTTGGCATTGCCGGATTCTTTGGCTTTATGGCTCTTCTCGCGCTTGCACTTGCTCTTTCTTTGGGTGCAGCTGTTTCTTCATGGCTCGAGGACCTGCCAGATTACAACTCTGCTGATGCCTACCTGGTAGCAGAGCCTACCCGCGTTTATGACTCTAAGGGCAACGACATTGCAGACTTCTATCTGCAGCAGCGCCGCTCAGTTACCTTGGATCAGATTTCTCCTTATGTTATTCAGGGCACCATTGATACTGAGGATAAGCGCTTCTATTCCCACAGCGGTATTGACCCCTGGGGTATTGTCCGCGCATCTGTTGGCTCGCTGTTTGGTGGCGGCGAAGGTGCTTCCACTATTACGCAGCAGCTTGTTCGTAACACTGTTCTTTCTAACGAGCAGTTTGAGCGCTCTTTGAAGCGTAAGGTCCGCGAGGCTTACATCTCTATTCAGATGGAGAAAAAGTTTACTAAGGACCAGATTCTTAATATGTACCTCAACACCATTTACTACGGTAATGGTGCTTACGGTATTGAAGCTGCAAGTATTATCTACTTTAACAAGCATGCAAGTGATTTGACTCTTGCTGAGGCTGCAACGCTTGCTGGTCTTCCAAACGCACCTTCTGCCTATGATCCAACTGTCAATCCAGAGGCTGCAAGAGAAAGACGCAACACTGTTCTTGAGCGTATGCTTCGCGCAGGTGATATTACGCAAGAGCAATACGATGAGGCTGTTGCTGAGGACTTAGTGCTTAATCCTGGTACTTTGACCGATAACATTGGCCAGTTCCCTTACTGGACTGACTACATTCGTAGCCTGCTTCAGGAAGACTTTGATAACGACACTATTCTTCAGGGTGGATTGCGCGTTTACACTACGCTTGATCCTGACCTTCAGAAAGATGCTGATGAGGCTGCTACAAGGCGTATTGCTGAGCTTGGCAACCCTCGCCTAGGCGCTGCTTTGGTTTCTATTGATCCTCAAACTGGCTACATTAAAGCAATGGTTGGTGGACAGGACTACTCAAAGAGTCAGTACAACATTGCAACCAGTAGTAACCGTCAGATGGGCTCCAGTTTTAAGATGTATACGCTGGTAGCAGCCCTTTCTGAGGGTATGAACCCAGAGATTGTTCTTAACGGCAACTCCCCTATGCAAATTACGCCAACCTGGTTGGTCAGAAACGCTGGTAACTACAGCTACGGTGCAATTACACTGCGTCAAGGTACGGTTTACTCTTCCAACACTGTTTACGCACAGGTTGCTGAAGCTATTGGTATCGATAAGATCCTTCAGACGTGCTATGCCATGGGTATTCGCACTCAGCTACAGCCATACCTGTCTACCACTCTTGGTTCTCAGGGCGTAACCCCTATTGAGCAGTGCACCGCATTTGCAACCCTTGCTGCAGGCGGTGTTCGTCGTGATGCTGTTGCAATTACGCGCATTGAAGACCGTAATGGCAACGTTATCTACGAGCACAAGGACAACCCAGTTCAGGCAATTAGTCCTGCTGTTGCTGCAGCTGCTACCGATGTTCTGAGCGGCGTTCTTACCTCTGGTACTGGTCGCTATGCCTACAACCTGAAGACCTTCAACCAACCAGTTGCAGGTAAGACGGGTACTTCCGATAACTCCGAGGACCTTTGGTTCTGCGCCTATACCCCACAGCTTGCAACCGTAGCTTGGTGTGGATATCCAGATAGTCGTGACCCTGTTATTATCGGCGGCGGAGAGTCCTCTACCTTTGTTACTGCACAGTACGTATGGGCGTACTACATGAACGCAGCTCTCTCTGGCGTTGCTCGCGCTGAGTTCCCAAAGACCACTGAAACTATTGCTTACAAGCCTAATAGTTACTGGAAATTTGTTGGTGGCTCCGCTAATGCTAAGCAAAATGAGAAAGATGACGACGAAGAGGAAGAGGAGGAGACTACCGAGGAGGAGGAAGAGGACGATACCACCACTACTCCTACCACTCCTACTACTCCAGCCACTCCTGGTACTGGTACGGGCACCGGAACAGGAACGGGCACGGGAACAGGAACGGGCACCGGAACTGGAACAGGAACAGGAACTCCATAAACCTCTGGTTTATCTACAACAAAAAGGAGTCTGCACTAAGCAGGCTCCTTTTTCTTTTTGAATGAGGTGTGCTTTTGACGGGTTTCTCGCCAAAAGATTTGTGTTTTATAGAACGCTCTCTACATTGCCAAGCTGCGTAATGATGCGCACCACGTCTGCAGCGTGCTCAGTCTTATCCACAATCATCAAAACGGTATCGTCGCCGGCAACGGTGCCAACAACGTGGTCAAGCTCAACATCGTCAAGGGCAAACGCAACGGCTGATGCAGTGCCCGGATGGCATCGAATCACAATAAGATTCTCTGCTGCCGTAGCCCCAACCACAAACTCAGAGAGCATTTTCTGCAAATGCATATCTTCAGAAAGCACATAGGCGCCCTCAGGAAGCTTTTGCAAATCCATTTCTGCAGTATCACGAGAAACGGTTGCTTGAGTACAGGCAAAGCCACGATTTTTGAGCATATCAACAAGATCGCGCTGTGTGCGGATGGACTCGCTGCGAACAAGCTCACGAATCACGTCCTGTCGAGCATTTCTATGCTTCACGACGCCTTCTTTCCTTATACGACTCGCTAACTTTGAAAACAAATGATAGTGAATAAAAGAATATACTTAATCAACCCTTATGCGCATGCCAAACCGCTAAACGGTGCAAATAACCCGCTCGTCGGTCGGAATATTGCATTCACCGTTTTCTAAAAGTATTTATACACTTCTCGCCGTATGATTCATCATGAGTGAAACTATTTTTACGGCTTGGAGGCCACCATGCCCCTGAATGATTCACCTGATAGAAGACAAGGCTCCTACGGAGATCCTGCAATGCGTCGCCGTCCTCCACAAAATGGCCGTCCTTCTCATGATGGCGGTTTTTCTGATAGGCAGGCAAGACGTCGCAAGAGAAATACCCTTGGTTCGCAGGCAGTTCTTTTTAAGAGACAGTCTCTACTACATCGCATTGATTCTCGTATGAGAACCTATATTGTCATTGGTCTAGCAGTTATTGCAGCACTTTTACTGGTCTTTATTGTGTCGAGCTGCGTGCGTGGTTGCGCTAAAGAATCTACTCCGGAGGTAGAGGCCAACTCCGTTGATTCTCGTGTTGCTGTGGGAACTTCAGAGGAGCTGACTAAAGCCCTGGCAGCTAAGCTAGATCAGAACAAAAACCTTGCATGGATTGCAGAACACGCTGATAAATACAGCGATAAAAGCCTCATTGAGCTGGCACTTGCCCACCCTGAGGCAATTGATTTTGTTGCAAACTATCCCGATTCTGACGGCAAAGCCAAAACCTACGACGATTCAATCACCAAAGGCACAGCTCCACAGCTCTATACTTGGGACTCCAGGTGGGGCGGAGTCTCGTATGCTGGTTCTGTAATTGCCACCAAGGGCTCTGGCCCAACTGCCCTTTCTATGGCATACATGGGCCTTACCGGAAAGAACAACTGGACTCCAGCAGATATTGCGGGTGCCGTTGAAACCGCCAAGGCAACGGACACCGACTCTGGAATGAACAGATCATTTCTCGAGAAGAATTTAGCTAACCTTGGTCTTACCGCTGATAGCTATAACATTTCTGCCGACAATATCACCATGCTTCTAGATGCTGAAACCTTCCTGCTTGTTGAGGTTAAGGGCAATAAGCTGAGCTCTGATGGCGATCACTGGATTTTGGTAACCAGCAAGAACGATGACGGCACCGTAAATGTCCACGACCCTCTGTCCCCTGAGGTAAGCGCACGTCCATGGGCGGCAGAAACTATTGCCGGCGCTGCAAATGCCCTGTACACCGTGACGGTAAAGGCTGCCGAGTAAAAACCCAGCATCCACAAAAGGTGAATGCTGGGCTGGACGGGTTTCTCGCCAATAAATTGCGTGGAAAAGCGTTTTAGAGGTAAAGGCGAACTATGAAAGCACCTTCTGAGCGGCCTCGCTGAGCTCAGCGATGCGAGCCTCGGCTTCCTCGCGAGTAGCACCGTTGGCAAAGAGATAGGCTTTGACCTTAGGCTCAGTGCCCGATGGACGGAAGATAACCTTGTTGTCGCCCTCAAGCCTGTACTCAATAACATTGGAAGCTGGCAGGGTCTGAGGAGCCTCTTTCTGCAGGCCAGAGACGCGAGGCATCTCGGCGCACTCAGCATAATCCGTTACGCCTACAACCTTGTAATTGCCAACCATTTCCAGTGGATTCTTACGCAGACCGCTCATGATCTCAGCCATCTTTGCGGCGCCCTCAGCACCTGGATAAGCAGCGTTAACAACGCCATTGAGATAGTAGCCGTAGCGCTGGTACAGAGCATCCATTGCCTCGTAAAGATCCATATTGCGAGCAGCATACCAAGATGCCATCTCTACGCAAAGCATGGTTGCAACAATAGCGTCCTTATCGCGAGCATGCGTACCAACAAGATAGCCATAGGACTCCTCAAAGCCCATGAGGAAGCGATCCTCCTCGCCGGCATCCTTGAGCTGGTCAATTTGGTCACCGATGTACTTGAAGCCCGTAAGAACGCGGCGCATCTCAAAGCCGCGAGCACGTGCCAGGACGTCAGGCATAGCGGAAGATACGATAGTAGAAACAGCTACCTTATCCTGGGGTTTCTCGCCACGCTCTTCTGCCATGGTAAGGAGCCAGTCCATAAGCAGGACGCCCATCTCGTTGCCGGAAAGCAGCACGTAATCGCCGTTGTGTGGGATTGCGGTACCCATGCGATCGGCATCAGGGTCAGTTGCAACCAAAAGGTTTGGCTTAACCTTGTCAGCAAGCTTGAGACCCAGCTCAAGTGCCTCACGGAACTCTGGATTTGGATAAGAACACGTTGGGAAGTTTCCGTCTGGCTCTGCCTGCTCTGGGACAACATCGACGTCATTGACGCCAATCTCCTTGAGGATGCGCGTGACGCACTCCATACCTGTACCATTGAGCGGCGTGTATACAACCTTGTAGCCGTCAGCAGCCTTAAATCCTGGAATAGAAACGCGCTTGATAGCCTCAATGAAGTTGTCCAGCACCTCTTCTGGTGTCCAGACAATCAGGCCCTTCTCCAGACCCTCTTCAAAGTCCATAGGCTTAACGTCAAAAGGATTGACGCGTGCGATATTTGCAGAAATCTCTGCTGCAGCCTCATCGGTAATCTGGCCGCCGTTATCGTTGTATACCTTGTAGCCGTTGTAAGGCGCAGGGTTGTGACTTGCGGTAAGCACGATACCTGCGGAAGTCTTGAGATAGCGAACAGCAAACGAGAGAGTTGGAACAGGCTCGATACGTGGATAAACGTACACGCGGATGCCATTAGCTGCCAAAACACCGGCTGCAACCTTCTGGAAATCCTCACCCTTTAGGCGAGAATCCCTTGCAAGAGCCACCGTAGGATTCTCGTAGTGAGCGTTGAGGTAATCCGCAAGACCCTGGGTTGCCTGAGCAACAACGTAGACGTTCATGCGATTAGTTCCAACGCCAATGGTGCCGCGCAAACCAGCAGTACCAAAAGCAAGCGAACGATAAAATGCGTCGTAGAGCTTATCTTCTGCTTCTGGTTTAGCAAGCTCACCGAGCTCTTCTACCAGGTCTTCTTCGGTGACGTTTGCACGCCAGGACTCAAATGCTTCCATAACTTTTGCATCCATAATGACTCCCAAACCTCAAACAGCTCTCTGTATTTCTTTATAAAAGATACTACGCGTATTTTAAGCGAAAAATAACAGATGATTGGGGACATTATGTATGAACTTCCGCTCTTCGGTGAGTGGACGATGACGCAAGCTGCGGGCGTGCAACCGAGGGACGGCTCAAGGGAGCATGCACTCCGAGGGTTCTTGATGTATTTTCTTCTCCCCAACCATTTGGCGAGAAAAACATGGGAAAATATTGCATCAGTATGTATTCAATTCCTACGGGCGAAAGGTGTCCCGATGTCTCAAGAACTTGAGTTCTTTGCAACGTGTCCAAAAGGCTTTGAGAAGCTTCTTGCACAGGAGCTAGACGGCCTGCGCATCAAAAAGGTGCGTCCTCTTGGCGGACAAGTTGCGTTTTACGGCTCACTTGCCGATGCATACCGCGTCTGTTTATGGTCTCGCCTCACGTCTCGCGTCATTTTGGTACTTGATCGTGTGGGGGCCGCAACTTCAGACGCTCTCTACGAAGACCTCTCCCACATTGCTTGGGAAGACCATATTGGTCCGCATGCCACCATTGCAGTGAGCGCTCATGGTACAAATGACCAGCTCAGAAACACCAACTTCATTGCTGTCAGAACAAAAGACGCTATTGTAGACCGCCTTGCAGCAAAGCGCGGAAGCCGTCCTATGGTCAACACGCTTGCACCTGACGTGACTATTGTCGTGCGCGTGTCACGCAACCGTGCCACGGTTGGCATCGATCTTGCTGGTGAGGCGCTCTTTAAGCGCAGCCTGACTGGCGGTCGAGGGCCGGCACGTGAGTTTGCGCCGCTCAGGCTGGACTACGCTGCTGCCCTTCTGTACCTGCAGGCGCAAACTGCTGCGAGTACATCGGGTTTCTCGCTAGACGCGCCGCTGCCGGCGCTGCTGTTCCCGGGAGCAGGCGCGCTTGCACAGGAGGCTGCGGGCATGGCGCTGGACGTGGCTCCGGGCATCCTGCGCGCTCGCTGGGGCATGACAGGCTGGGCCGGTCACGACGACGATGCCTGGCAGGATTTGCTTGCCGAGGCAGATGAACGTGCCGAGAAGGGCCAGGAGCGCCAGGTCACACTCTATGCAGCAGATTCTCGCCCAAAGGCTAAGGAGGCTGTGCTCTATACGCTTCGTGCAGGCGGCCTCAAGGCAGACGTGCAGTTCTTGCCAGCTTCTGAGCTACTAAAACATGCGGAGCACTTCACAGGCGTTGTTGCTGATCTCTCGTGGACCAAAGAGGAGCCTACACTCCAAGGTTCTGCTTACGCCACACTTGGACTTTTTGCTGGTCAGGCAAGTACGCTTCTTACCAGCGATACAAATACCGATACGGTACTCAGAGCAACTCCTTCGCAGACACTTTCCGTCTACGTGGGCAACTCCATTGCCACCATGCGCTCCTACCCTGCTGCAAATGCAGAGGGGGCCATTGACGACGCAGCTAAAACCGCTGATGCGTCTGCGAACAGCTCCGAGCTCACCTCAGTTCCTGCAGGCCCCACTGTTATGGTCAACAATCAGCCGGTAAGTGTGTTGGTTCCTGCGTCTGATCAATTTGCCGCCCGTCTCACAAAGGTAGCCAAGCTGCGCGCTAAGTGGGCACGTAAAAACGATGTCTCGTGCTACCGCGTGTACGACGCTGACCTGCCCGATTACGCTGTCAGCATTGACATTTACAAGGGCGCCACAAAGCCAACTACCTGGCTGCAAATCTCCGAGTACGCAGCTTCTAAAGAGATTGACCCAGACCTTGCAAAGCGTCGCCTCCTAGACGTCCTAGCTCTGGCTCCTCGCATTCTAGGCGTACCCAGCTCAAACGTAAATCTACGAACAAGAACGCGCGCAAAGGGTGGCTCTCAGTACTCTGACGAGGGCAGCGCAGCTGACAATTCCAGAAAAGAAATGCTACTCATTGACGAAGGCGGTCTGCTCTTTGAAGTCAACTTTGCCTCAAGGCTCGATTGCGGAATCTTTCTGGATCACCGCGACACACGCGCCGAGATTCGTGAGCTCATGAAGAGCGCTGGCCCTGCTAAGAGCTTCCTCAACCTGTTTGCCTATACAGGTACCGCTACCTGCTACGCAGCAGATGGTGGCGCGCTTCACTCCACAACCGTTGACCTCTCTAAGCCTTCGCTTGAGTGGGCAAAACGCAACATGAAGCGCAACGGTTTTGACGGCGAGGAGCACGAGTTTGTCCAGGCAGACGTCCTATCTTGGATTACCGAGATGCGCCACACCAAAAATCGCTGGAACGTCATCTTCTGCGACGTTCCTACCTTCTCTAACTCATCGCGCATGAGGCAGAGCTCGTTTGATGTCCAGAGAGACCACGCTGAGCTTATCATTGGCATTTCTCGCCTTCTGACTCGTGGCGGCGTTGCCATTTTCTCGTGCAACCTGCGTTCCTTTAAGCCAGATGTCGAGAAAATTCAGCGAGCAGGTGTCATCATCGAAGACATAACAAGTGAAACTATTCCGGAGGACTTCTCAAGAAATAAGAAGATCCACCATGCATATAAAATCTCGAGAAAACCGCGGGAAAATGAGTAAATTTTTCCGCTTGCAGACAAAATAAGTACGTTTATACATTCGTCTAGTTATAACTAGGTATATGGACTAACATATGATGACGAACTGTACTAATCATCTGTTGAGAGGATTAATAGATGAATACAAGTAAAGCTGCATTTCATGCGCTTTTCTCTAAGGACAAAGCCAAGAAATCAACTGGCATTCCTCTAAGTGCTGGCATGGTACTTGTTACCCTTGGCATCGTCTACGGTGACATTGGCACTTCTCCAATGTACACCATGAAGGCAATTATCGCTGGTAATGGTGGACTTCTTACCATGAGCACCGATGTTGTTTTGGGTGCTCTGTCCCTCATTATCTGGACGCTGACACTCATTACAACCGTTAAATACGTCATGGTTGCAATGAAGGCAGACAACCACAATGAGGGCGGAATCTTTGCGCTCTACAGTTTGGTTAAAAAGTGCGCCAAATGGCTGATTATTCCTGCCATGATTGGTGGCGCAGCTCTTCTTGCTGACGGTATTTTGACCCCAGCTGTTACGGTAACCACCGCTATTGAGGGTTTGCGTACTATTCCTGCAGCTCATGCTATTATTGGTGATAATCAGCACATTGTTGTCATGATTACCATCATCATCCTCTGCACCCTCTTTGCCTTACAGAAGGCAGGTACTTCTACCATTGGTAAGGCCTTTGGCCCTGTCATGACGCTTTGGTTCTTGTTCTTGGGTGCCATGGGTGTTATGAACATGCTTGCTGACATTAGCGTTGTTCGAGCTCTTAACCCAGTCCGCGGCATTCTGTTCCTCTTTGATGGCAAGCTCAATGCAGCTGGTCTCATGGTTTTAGGTAGTGTCTTCCTTTGTACCACTGGTGCAGAAGCACTTTATTCTGACATGGGCCACGTTGGCAAGAGCAACATTTACGTAAGCTGGCCTTTTGTTAAGGTCTGCTTGATTCTGAACTACCTTGGACAAGGCGCGTGGATCATCACTAACCACACCAACGAGAGCTTCAACGCTATCAAAGACCTCAATCCTTTCTTTGAAATGCTTCCTGGTCAGCTTAGACCATTTGCCGTTATTCTCTCTGCTCTTGCTGCAATTATTGCCTCTCAGGCACTGATTACAGGCTCTTACTCCATTGTCTCTGAGGCAATTAAACTTGATCTTATGCCTCACATTAAGATTAACTACCCCTCCACAACAAAGGGCCAGATTTACATTCCACTTGTAAACAACATCATGTGGGTTGGCTGCATTGGCGTTGTACTTCTCTTCCAGAGCTCTGAGCACATGGAAGCAGCGTACGGTCTTGCAATTACCGTTACCATGCTCATGACCTCAATCTTGCTCTACACCTACCTGGCTGTTATCAGAAAGCGCCTATGGGCGGCCATTCCATTCATTCTTTTCTTTGGTGCTATCGAGGTTATGTTCTTCTTCTCAAGCCTTACCAAGTTCTTCCACGGCGGCTACTTTACCGTTCTTATGGCTACCGCAATTTTTGTGGTCATGTTTGTCTGGCGTCGCGGTACCGCTGTTGAGAGGACGCAGAGCGTTTATCTCCCCGTAGATAAATACATTGACCAGCTCCGTAGCTTGAGCCACGATGCGGACTATTCAACTCTCGCTGATAACCTGGTTTTTCTTACTAATGATTCATCCTTTGACAAGCTGGATCGAGACATCCTCTATTCCATCTTGGATAAGCGTCCAAAGCGTGCTAAGGCCTACTACTTTATTAACATCTCGCTGACAGACGATCCAAATACCCGTGAGTTTATCGTCAATGACTTTGGTACAGACTTCCTGTTCAAGATCACTCTGCGTCTTGGCTTTAGGGTAAACCAGCGTATTAACACCTATCTGTATCAGATTGTTGGTGACCTGATTAAGAACAATCAGCTTGCGCCACAGAATCACAAGTATTCCATCTACAAGGAGCACTCCGAGATTGGTGACTTTAGATTCTGTCTACTGCGTAAGGTACTAGCTCCAGAGACTGACATCAACGGTTTTGACGCTCGTTGCCTTGAGCTCAAGTACTTTATTCGTCGCATCTGCGGCTCTCCTGCTCGCTGGTATGGTCTTGAGAACTCCAACATTGTCTTTGAGTACGTTCCTCTGTTCTCCAAGGTTAAGCGCGGGCAAAAGCTTACCCGTATCACGCTTGATGACGCAGCTCAGACGGGTTCTATGCCACTTGTTGAGGCTCCTATGAAAGAGCGTATTGCAGAGATTGAGGAAGACGAAGATATCTTTGCAGAAGCGCTGCACAAGGAGCGCGTTGAAAACGCAGCTACTGTTGCAGACTACGTTGGTGGCGATACCGCTAGCTTCCGTCCTCTTAAACTTGACGAAGAAGAGGCTGATGAAGATGTCTTTGAGGAGCAACAAGACACCAATCACTAGGCCCAGCGCGTAGTAGTTTTACTTCTCACAACAAAAGCCGACAGATTGTATCTGCCGGCTTTTTCATTAACATCGTGTTGCGAAAATCTCTAAAGCGCTACTCCTTCAGCACCAAGTGCTTACTCTCCCAGTGCCCACGTTAGGAATCGCGAGAAACCCGCCTCATCGTTAGTCAAAGTGATATAGGTTGCAGCCCCAAAATCCTCACGACGAGCGTTAGCAACTGCCGTACCCATTCCAGCTGCAGAAAGCATTGCGACATCATTGAGCGAGTCACCAAAGGCAGCAGCATTCTCTGTGGAGATACCAAGATAGTTGCACAGCCATTGCAGTGCGGCGCCCTTTGAGGTGCCGTCGGCCAAGATCTCCATTCCCATACTCATGGAAGCCGTGCCACTCAATCCTTTTACCGAGGCAACAGCATCTGCTACAAGTGCCTGGTACTTCTCGCCTTCTGCAACTGACCAGTAGGAGCCAAGTCGCTCAATGGTAGTTACGCTGTCAATAAACTCCTCGACGCTTTGGTCAAAGGGCGTACGCGAGCGCTGCATAAACGCCGCATGATCAGCGGGAATACCAAGCTGAGTAATCAGATTATGCCTTGAGCGCTCCTGATAAACTCCGCCATCAGCAAAAATATCAAAAGTGACGTGATAATCCTTAAGCTTTTGATACAACTCAAGCGTCTGCTCCTTGGTAACGGTAGACTCGTGAAGTATCGTCTGAGTAGAAAGGTCTCTAATAATGGCGCCATCGCAAGACACCACATACTTAGATGCGGGATGATTCACAACCTCTTTTGGCAGCACGTTAAAAGCTCGACCAGAACAAGGTACAAAAGGTATACCTAGCTCAGCCAAACGATCTAGCATTGCCATGTTGCTATCATCAAGAGATTTATCGGTATGGAGAAACGTCTCATCCATATCGGAGAAGACAATTTCTACTTTCAGATTTGATGCACCTTGATTGAGCCAAGACTGCTTTTGAGCAATGAGTTCTTCTGTTGAAAGCTCTGACAAAACACTACCTCTTTAAGGACGATACATAAACGTGAAGACCTCTTCACGCTGCATGTTAACCTGTACACCAAGCTTTTCTGAAACAGCATCAAGGCGTTCTTTAAGACTCAAGAAAGACTCAGCATCCTGAAGTTCAATCAGCATGGTCATGGTAAAAATACCAGACAAAATAGTCTGGGCGATATCTAAGATGTTGGCATTTGACTCGGCCAAAGTGGTAGAAATTGCTGCAACAATTCCTGGGGCATCGCTGCCCAAAACAGTAACAACAGCACGATTTGCAGATGTTTCTGAAGTCATAATTTCCCATCTCTTGAACGGATGGGTTAATTGTACTCTATGCCTTTCCAATTTCTACGCCATAGCGTGAGCTAAAGACCTTTTGAATCTCGTCAACGGTACAATTTAGCGCTGTAATAAGCTCGTACAAGCCACGATTACTAGCCATCTTAAATATTCTCTCGTGAGAAACGGGTGGTTTCTTGTTGAGTGAACGTGCGTTATCAATGCGAGCTCTAAACGTTTTAGCAATACTGAAGGAGTCTTTACAAGAACCTTCTCTAATCGCGCGCCTAAAGTGCGATTCTTCAAGCGATGCATTATGAATATGGAACGTAATGAGCTCAATTTGAGGATAGGTATCAACAAGATTCATAGCCTCGTCATGCGTCATAAGATCACGAAGCCTGAACTCTTGATCAAGAGGAAATACAATCTGAACAGGGTGTTTTTGTCCAATAGGAGACAAAATGTAGGCCGGAGTAGGCTCCGAAACTACATTTTCAACAAGACATACGCCCTGACCCGGGTGAACGCAAAACTCTCCAACAGCTCGCATAACACCACTCCTCTCGGATAACAATAGTATATCATGAGAAGCTCGTTATACGCTAATGACCTGCAACTTTATAAAACGTTGCAGGTCATCCAATAACATAACAATATTTTATATAAGGAATCTAATCAATCATCGTGATGGACTCAATGACAGGCTGCTCTGAAGCAGGAATTGTTCCGTTTGAATCGGTGGGTTTTACACCTTTACAAATTGCATCAACAACATCCATTCCACTTGTTACCGTGCCAAATGCAGCATAGTTTCCATTCAGAGTTGAGTTGTCTGCCTGCATGATAAAGAACTGTGAGCTTGCCGAGTTAGGATCTTGGGCGCGCGCCATGGAAATAGTTCCACGTGTATGCGAGATGTTATTCTCGACACCGTTTTTGGTGAACTCGCCCTTAATTTTGTTCTCGGATCCACCGGAGCCATTGCCCTTAGGATCTCCACCCTGAATCATGAAGCCATCAATAATGCGATGGAACGTAAGACCATTATAGAAGCCTGATTCGGCAAGATGAGCAAAGTTGGAGACCGTAATAGGCGCAACGTTTGCGTTAAGAGTTGCCTCGATAGTGCCGTAATCCTTCACCACAATACGAACATGGTGAATGCCCTTTGCATACGGATCATCTGCTGCTACGGAATCAATGTAGCCCTTATTTTGTGAGTTCTGAGACTGCGTTTGCTGCGTCTGTTGGGATTGCTGCGATTGTGAGCTTGTTTGTGACTGAGACTTATCAGCACCCCTCATAAGAGAGAAGAATATTGCTCCTACCGCAAGCACAACGATGACGATAACACCGTACAGTCGACGATTCTTTGTTTGAAACACGCTATGACCTCCCCTTTAAGCAGACGCGCATGTGACAATCCAAGAAACCAGATTGGCGGTTGCATTGCCTGTTCTCTCAGCAAGAACGTGGCCCTTATCCCAAACAAGCGTGTAATCAACACTGCTCACGCCCGAGAAATGCTTTAGAGACAGGCCCAAATTGAACGAGGTACAAATTGAAGTATCAGTATTCTGAGCGCCCTCATTAATACGCCAATAAGGAGCAACCGATGCTGTCTGATAGCCTTTGTAAGATGCGCTGGTAAAGTACAGTGGATTGAACATATCAACACGAGTTGGAATGTCATTCTCCAGCGTATCAGCCTTATTCAGATCAGAGGTCCAATCATTAGCGTAGCTGGACTTCCAATCGGCAAGTTTCATGTAAGTATCAAGGTTCTTTTTAATGAGGTCAGCAGTCTGCTCATCAAAATGCAGCGTACTTTGCTCGCCAACACCAAAAAGCTGATTAGCGCGGGTGTTTCTATCAGGAGCATCAAAAGCTCCAACTGGAAGCGACGCGCCTCTTAAAGCTCGCGAGAAACCCCTCAGGTTCTCAAGCTCAACGCTCTGACGACGAAGGTTATATACAACCCAAATAGATTCTGAGTTCAGAGAGCCAAAATAGTGCTCAGCAGTATCGTAGATAGTAGATTGAACCTGCTGAGTAGCAGGAGCTGCATTATCTGTACCACGAACCGTTGCGAGATTTGGGTCACCTGGGAACGTAGGCTCTTCCAGTCGCTGAGGCGTAGAGGTATATGGGAATGCGTTGTCCCTAACAAAGTTATTCGCAGAGGTCTTGAGCTCGTTGATAAGAAGGTCTGCATATGATCCAGCGGTATAGACGCCAGAGTTAGTCTCATCAAGACTGACCTTACTATCATTGCTGTCGAGAAGATCCATGTTGTTGACAAATGAAGCATATGCGCCAGCAAGATCTTGCGAGAGAGGTTGGGTCCAAACACCTTCAGCACGAGAGTCTGTTGCATCTGCATACTGACCAGCTGACCACTCATACGCTGCGTCTGCAAGGTCGTATGAAGTTGCAGGACACCATGAAGCGCTACCGTAAATAGAGTCTGAAAGCTGCTCGCCCTTCTCGCTATGTGTAGCAGCGCCAACAGCCTTAAGATATGGCGTATAGAGCGGAGAGTCTCCCGAGGTTCCCAGCACCGCGCTGAGGCCGCCGCCGGCTGCAAAGCCAAACACAAAAATCTTTGATGTATTGCATGGGAGTAGCTCATTGTTGTAGCGCAAATACCTGATAGCAGCCTTAAAGTCTACTGCTGGCCAAGGAGATCCGCCTGCGTAAAGCTCGTCCGAGCCGGTAGTTGAATCGTAGCCGGCGCTTCTACCGCGGAAGCCTGCGTATACGTACACAAAGCCAGCCTCAAGGTACGGCGCGAGGCCTTCGTATGCGTAGCTTGTTGGAGCGCTCTGAGGGAACAGCGTTGCTGTGTTAATAGGCATGACGATTGGCGCGGTACGTGCGGTGAAGCTGCCTACAACGGCTTTCTCGCTTACTTCGCACTCGTACGTCGAGCCCTTCTTGGTTCCCGAGAAATATTTTCCAGGTACAAAGACCGAGAGAGTGTTTACCGACTTGCTTGCAGGCTTAGTGCAGTACTGAATGCCCAGCTGATAGTAGCAGTCATTATCCTCGTCATAACTCCACTGGGTCATGTCCAGCTTAAGTGACTTGAACTCTTCAAGGTCCACGTTAGATGCAGGCTGATTCGTATCCTCAGACGTCCTTGCCTGTGGAGTACATGCAGCCAAGGTACCTGCAGCTCCTAAAGCAGAAAGGGACAAGAATTCTTTTCTCGTAAAGGCCATAATTTCCCCTCGAATAGTTTATTCAGTGGAGGCAGCAACGACCGCTGACCTAGTTCAAGTTAGATAATCTATTGTACCAATTTGCAAACGTGTATGCTTAAGAGTAAGCGTTTAGAGAAACGAGTTAGCATGCCAAAAGTTGTCAACTTCTTTGACCTCATTCATCTCAATGAAAGGCTCGAACAACAGGGACTTTTAAGCAAAATCCACCTGCGTGACACATGTGGTAAGCAAACTCTCTGGATAGAACTCCCCTCTAGCGAGAAACCCGATGAGCGCGAGAAAATCGACGGTCAAGAGCTCGAGAAAACAAAGGAGCAAATTGAGGCATTTTTTGCAATAAAGGGTATGACCGTTGAATTTGACCTCACTGGCGGAAAAAATTTCTGGATTGTATAAATTGCCCGCTTGACGAAGCGCTTGAGTCTGTTATAGTAAATAAGCTTTTCGAAGCACCAATGGCTGGGTAGCTCAGTTGGTAGAGCAGGGGACTGAAAATCCCCGTGTCAGGGGTTCGATTCCCTTCCCCGCCACCACGACTTGAATCGGCTTAGAGAGTAATCTCTGAGCCGTTTTCTTTTATCTTTTGATGTAGATGAGACGAGTAATAAACAGTAAAGGACGTGCCTCTTTTAAGAAGCACATCCTTTAACAAGCACATCTTTCATAGGGATCTTGCATTAAAAAATTGGACTAAAAACTATCGATACGTACGCAACGCTTCGATAAGTTCGGAAGCTTCTATACCTAAGGCTTCGGCAAAAGAAAAAACTTCTCCGAGCTTAACGCCACGCTCACCTGATTCAACCTTTGATATGAATGCTTGATCTCCAGCAAGGTGCTCAGCAACCGCCTCTTGAGTAAGACGTTGCTTCTTTCGCAAATCGCGAAGGCACTGGCCCACTAATCTGTTAGATATCTGCTCCATAAGTGCAGCGTAAAACTATCAACTCAAATATGCCAAAATCGCATATTTTCTAAAAAAGAAATTCTCCCCGACAAGTTCACGGGGAGAATTAAAACCTTTAAACGTAGCTTCTCGTGGTGTTTATTGAAGCGTTTATGGCTTTAGAAACCGCCGCCACCGCCTCCACCGCCGAAGCCGCCACCGCCGCCTCCGGAGAAGCCACCGCCAAAACCGCCGCCGGAGCTTGAGTTAGAAGAAGCAAGTGCCGCAGTTGAGACGGAATGAGCAGCTGTAACGCTCTTAGTTACGCTTTCAATCGCATTGGTTCGCATGCCATTTCCATAGTAATACCAGCTATAAACAGGCATAAACTGAGGATCTTTGAGCATCTCTGGCATTGCAACTTTCAGCTGCTCGATAACCTTATCCGCAACACCAAGTGCAACTGCCATAACCAGAAGCCTATTCCAAAGAATGACATCGGTTGGAATTGCTTCGTGCAGGTTAGTGAACTCAGTAAGCCACTTTCTTAGCGCACGAGTCTTAGCGAGCGTCTCAACACCTTCTCTGTTCATTAAATCGAAAGAGCCAATGTTTACAAGTGCAACCAGACCAGCAATGACAAGAATAAACAGATGTAGTAGTAGATTGGCAAATGAAACATCAGCCATAACACCCATCATGAATGCAGCAGCGGCAACAAGAACATCGACAGCAATCAGAGCACCAAGAATTCCCTTACCGTGGAATGGAATCTTGTTTGTTCCATACTTAGCAGCATAGCTAAGCTTGATGGGGCTCTCCCAAGACTCATATGCCTTATTAAAATCTTCTGGATGTGATGAAGCATACTTACCAATTTGTTTCATGGTAACAGTAGTATTTACCGCTCCAGATTCTCCGGCCTTATCAAAGATTAGCTTCATTGCCATGATATCAATCTTATTTGACAGTGAACTGCCAGGGTAGAAAGGCTGCTGGCTTTCTGAAAGGTCTTGAACCTTTGTAAGACAATAATCAGACTTCTCCATACCAAGGAAGTTTGTACTAACCGTCTTATTCAAGCTAATGTACTTTGAATCAGAAAGGTGCATAAGGGTTGCTGTCAGAGCGTCTCCCTTAATTAGCTCACCGTTGTAAAGCATAGAAAGAACTGCCGGATGATCATCAGATGGAACATCTCTGTAGTAAAGGTCATTAAACTGAGGGGTCATAACCTTTTTGTATTTAATACGCAGCAAGATTGCTGCTACAACGGTAATAGCTGCAAGTACTAATGGTGCATAAAGAATAAGAGCTACCTGAGTTTTTGCAACATCACGCTTGTGATTTGCCTCGTCCGCCCACGCTTGTTCCTCGGATAGAATGCTGCTCAGTTTATTCTGCTGAATGGGAGTTAGCCCAGAAACCCAATCGGTTGGGAACGTAATACGAGCTTCCGCAAACTCATCTGTTCCTACACCAGGAACCTTATAGACAACAGCATTGTTAGTAATTTCTACATTTGCGTCCAGCGGACCATGTCCCCAAGCACGAACTGTATCTCCAGCCACAATTGACTGTCCTGAAGGAACAGGAAGATGGATAGTAGCCGTTACATTACGAGACTCTGAATCCCAGCCATCAGATACAAATTTCCAGTACAACTCTGCAGTATCAGACCAGTTTGTTACAACATTAGTAATGTCATACTCGATAGTTATATGTGCATACTCATCATCATGTGCTGAATAAATCTTCAAGTTCAACATATTGCCTGATAGAGTGGGAACATAATACTCGTCTGAGCTAGAATTATTTCCACCAGAGTCTTTACTATAAATCTGACGCGTTCCCTGCTTATCCTGAACGGTAACTGAAGTAATGTTTACTTCAACGTTCTGCCCATTATATTTATTCTTTCCAACTGGGAGATTCCAATAGACACCGTGAAAGCTTCCTCTGAAATAGAATGTACGAGTTTCTACGACATGCAACGTTCCGTCCTTTTGAACCGTCGCATCAATATTTACCGTATCTATTGAAAGGTCACGTGCAAATGCTTTTGCTGGTGCAATTAGAAACGCAACAGCCAAAAGCATTACGCAAAGCGCAATCCTTACAAACTGGCTCTTTTTAGAAGAGCGAAGCGAAACTTTATACATGAAAACTCCTTTATGTTACTTTCGCAACTCTTCCTAAAAGGATACCACGTACTAATTAATCTGCTGGTGAATATGAGTTATCCAATTCAAACAAAGCAGGTGGCAGTCCTTTATCCCACTCCTCTCCTACTTCCTCAGAAAGCAAATACTCATCAGTTTCTATAAGAGGAAGGTTAGCAATTCTTTTATTTCTTGATGTTTCGAGATTGCATACAAGCGAGCTTGGGCCGCTGAAGTCTAGAAGGCACCCGTAACAAATTCTCATGTCCTGAAATAACTTTTCTCCGCATCTGGGGCAAATTTTGACGGAGTAGTTTTCTATAGCCATAGCGACTCCTTCTTTCAACATTGCTTTCCTCGGTACTTATTTCTTGAATGAGCACTTTCTGTCCCACTTCAAACCATGGGAAATCATCAACTGATGGTCTTTCAAATGTGCAATAGGCGCCTGCGCAGCTATGAATTTGTTTAGGCTGTACTCGTCTCCGAATTTTTAGAATTTCTCCATGATCATCTGCAAATGCAATATCAATCGGATATGTCATTCCAAAAGTATGAACTGAAGAACACCTCAGAAGTAATACTGGAGGAGCTGTTATCTCGGTACCCAAAAGCCCAACGAACTTTTCGAAGCCCCCTTGTAACAATTCAAAAATCTGTTCAGAATTAGGGACTTCTTCTATCGACACTTGTACGTTCATTTTCAAATCACAACTCCCGACTTATAAGGACTAACAACAATTGAGGTTGTATGGGTAAGACATAGAGGAGACTCTAGTGACACTAAAGGGAGACGCAGGGTATGTGGCCAAGGCTTGTACTTAAGAGTTACTTGGTATTTAGGAAAAATAGAGACCATGTTCCCAATCCCCTCGCTTTCTCCCTCCAATGAGACAACAATGTCGCAATTGTCATCGCAATTAAGAGCAGCTTTTATTTTCTGAGTTAAGTTTTCTAGTGCTCCTCCATCTGTGGAATGACTAGAAGAAATTCCATGAGCAATAATTTGATCCGCCGCAACACGGTCAAACTTTGAGCACATATCTGCAAACTTAAATAAATTGATTGCAATTAAAGCAACCACTAATACAACCGGAAGAACCAATGCAGTCTCAACAAACATCTGCCCTTTCTGGCAACAAAGAAATTTCAATTTTCTCATGTGCCACCAAACACTTTCTTAACATCAATTTCTAAAGGGATCTCAATATCAATGACAGGAATGGTCAGCTTTGCAATTGTGATTTTGTCAGGCAAATATTGCAGAGAAAATGCGCCAAGAGAACGAGCTAAAGCAATTGGATCTGATGTATTAGGTATTTTCTGAACTAGCTCACGAATCGTTGATTCTTTATCGAAGCCAGTTTGTTTCAAAATTCTTTCTGTATTAACAAGAACAGGCTTCATTTGTCTTAAATCGCTCGGCTCTAATCCAGCGTCAATGACTATTTGTTTCAAAGCACTCTGTAATTTTGAGCCGATACTTCCACCTGTTATTCCGTCAACGTTATCAAGAAATTCTGATAGTTTAGAGGACCAAGAAGTTACGCCATCCCCATATGAGATTAAAAGAGATCCCCACAAGCTCATTACTTTATCTATGGTCTGTCCGATAAAACCTCCTTTCCTTTCAACCTGGTCAAAAAAGCTTGAAAGAACGTTATTTGTGGATGAGTTATCTGGGGCAAGTACTGCACCAGATATTGCATATCCTTCTGGGAGAAAAACCGACTGCTCAAGTGCTCCTAAACTTCCTTGGAATTCTGGAGATGAGCTTCCTCTCCTCACAAATGAAATACATCCCCAAGCACCCGGTGGACATAATCTGGGTCTAGCAACCTTCAAAGCATCAAGTGCTTTTTGAAATAAACCTGTTGATTTATCTGCAGCTTCAGACAACTCCTTTTGTAAATCTTTTATTTGTTGACGTGATGATTCATAAACTTCGGACTCTTCAGCTACGATCTTCCAGTAATACTCAAACCCGTTATCAATATTTGTTGAGGCAGATGCCACCCTTCCCACATCATCACTTGTAAAATGACAATGTTGACACTCACGAACCGCTCCAGAGTCTAAATCTTGTAACGACGCAAATCCCGCGTTTTCTCCAGTTGCACCTGGACAAGACCTATGAGCATGAATGGTTTTCTCGCCGTTTTCATAAGTACAAGGCCAAATAGGCTTTAGATACAGGTCTGTTTTCTTTGTCTCCTCTAAGTTATGTGGCAATCGAGGTAAATTCATATCAACCTCACCATCAGCTGTTTCTTTATAAAATCCTTTAGAAAGTTCCTGGTGTGCAAAGTTATAAAAAGCTTTTCGTATGGCTGAATCACGCAATTCTTCTGCAGTACTTCCATTGACGGTTTCCTGATCATATCGAGCTCTGTAATATGCTCTAGCTCGCTTTAAAGCGATACCGAACGTCCAAGAGGTTGGTGACGGGATAGATGGATTTATATCCCCAGAAAGGCCAGCAAGATGCTCCGCTCTCTCACGCATAGAATACGGACCTCCACCGCAGTCTGCCTCCCACGCCCTCTTTTTAGATGACTCTGCTCTACTCTGTAACTCTTCAATTTTTCTTGCTATTTCCTGTAATAGCTCGCTCTGCTCTTTTAATTCATCTGATGAAACCTCGTTATTTAAGTGTCCAAAATTAGATTGCGATTGAGCGGGAAATAAAAATGCTGATCCTATAAAGTTTCCAGTATCAGTAGAGTTCTTTTGTATACAAGAGCTCGCTGCCATTGCTGCAAAAACTGGAAGCATTTTCTCAGTTGTTTCTAAACCTTCACAAGCTGAAGTAGCAAATTTTTTACGAGCTTCAAGTGTCTTAAAACCCGCATCACACAATTTGGAGCCCGCTGATGCTAAACCTGGAACACACGAAGCCACCAATCCAGCACCAACACACAACAGGCCCGACAATCCAAGACTTAAGATGCTCGCATCAATTACCTGCGCAATAGTTGTGTATTTAGCTACGACATTTTCTCCTGCCATAGAAGCAGCATCTGCTATTGACTGAGTTTTGTATGCCCTCGATGAGACCCATGCAACTGATACCAGCGCAAATACAAGAGCTAGACATACCAAAAGAGCACTTGCAAAAGCGATCGACGTAATACCGCCTGTATCGTCTATAAACATGGAAAGTCCAAGCCTTATTTTCTTATGTTTGTCCTTTCCAAAAGGCAATCCAATCTGCATAAGAACCCTCAATCCAATCTGGATACGTGCTAGCAGATAAACTAGATCTCAAAACAATTCCTTGATCATCCGTCTGCCCTGCAAGGAATAAACACCAGCCTATTGGCGGCATTGCTGCCACATGACCCGTAATTTCAATCAGGACATCTTTTTCTTTTTTATCAATAGAGATATTCCAATCCTCATCTCCACCCTTATGGAATAGAGGTATCTCCGGTACAGCCTTAAGTCTGCGTTTGATATAGGACTCTATTAACTCAGTGTCAGAAGACGTTGTTGCTACTCTTAATCCTTCTGCACAGGCTCCATCCATAACTGTCTTTGTATAGAGAATGCAAACAGGTTCTACAAGCAATGCAATAATCATCAGAATAACGGGAAATAAAAGTGCTGCTTCTACTGACGCTTGACCAGCATTCTGTTTAAAACGAGAGAACATCTTTGGCTAAATCTAAAAGAGAGTCATGCATAGTATGTGAAGCAGCTTGAGTAGCCAGTTGAACAACTGCTCCATTTTGCACAAAGTGATATATCACACCAAGAGACGTAATGACAATTAAGCACGAAAATAAAACTAGAGCATATTCAAGCGTTGCTTGTCCTTGTGTATTCTTAACACCTAGTTTGATTGCTCTAATAGATTCTTCGCATCTTGAGTGGATATGTGACATGTTGAGACCCTCCTTATCTCTCCTTGATCAGAAACAGTCACAAGTTCTGACCAATTTCCACCATTAACTAAACAGCCCCATACATTGCCGGCTATGTCTAAATATCCGGAATAAACAAGCACACAATCAGCTCTTTGCTGATAGCCCTCTAAAATACTCTGGGCTTCGTTTTGAATAGTTTCTTTACTATCTCTTTGCACGGAATTCTGTTTAAACAAATCTTCTGCCGCTGCGTATGAGATTGGCTGTTCATTGGCTTTTTTGTCGTCTCTATTTTCATGAGTCTGCACATAGTCTGAGCTCGTATTTGATGAATGATCCTGTTTTCTTGGTAATACGAAAAGTGCAGCAAATAGCAAACATACAGTGACAATAATGAACACAGAATAAGCAGCAGTGCTCTTTCTGCTCATAGAGAATTAATTCCCGATGTAATTGCTTCCCAAAGCTCAGAAATTTTACCTTTAAAAGCAATGATTGCGACAATCGCAATAACTACAAGTACGCCAACTAAAATTGCATACTCTGTAGTTCCCTGTCCAGATTCATCCTCTTTTAAGCCTTGTAGATACCTAAAAAATTGATAGAAGAACATCATCGGCTTTCCTTTCTCTTAAGAAGAAAATGCAGGTCCAAGCAAGGGACCTAAAATTGCAAGTAACATTGCTGGAACAATCAGCGTACCTAGAGGGATGAGCATTTTAATTGGAATCTTTTCGATTTCCGTTTCTAACAGCGATCGCTGCTCATCGCGAAGAACTGAAGCTTGTCTATCTAATATTTCTGCAAGAGGAGTTCCAAAAGTAAGCGCTTCATTCACAACAGTCGCAAAGCTTTTAAGCGATGGAACTCCTACTTTTGCCGCCATCTGATTGAGTGCTTCTTCGCGAGTAGTAGCACCAAGCTTCCAAGTCATATGAGCATTTGAAAGCTCTCTCGATAATTCTCCAGATTCTCGCAAACAATACAGATCAAGCGCTGAATCAAAAGATAGCCCTGATGACAGCCCAAGAATCAAAATGTCAATCATTTCTGGCATCTCACGTAGGCATGATTTTCTTGTAAACTCAGACTTTGCCCGGAGGCTCATTCTCTTGTGACTTTTTATGCCTCTTATAATTTGCTGATAATAGCTATGGACATCAAAATGATTCAAATTGACGGGAACAACTAGGGCGAGAATACCTATGCATGTTGCAAATAATACGGAGCATAGTAAATCCATCACTTCATTACTCCTTTCATAATGCTTCGAATAATCAAAAGAGCAACGCAATCCATGACCATTGCAATTGATGTGCATATAACGCCCGATGGCGTAAATAAACCCTTTTGAAAGTCCGGCGATAGAAGCGACAAGACAATCAATAAAACAACTGGGAGAAGACATACAATTCGAGCAGATAATCTAACTTGAGCAGTCTTTGTTGCTATGAGCCTTTGATTCTTCTCTTGTAATTCAACTAACTCGGCAGTTTTCTGTAAAAGACTCTTAAGCGGAGACCCTGTTCTATGTGAAATTACTAAGGCGCTAGCCAGCAAATTAACACCTGGAGCATCCAACCTTTCTGCCAAGTCCTCAATAGCTTCTTCGATAGGAAAACCGCACTTGATTTGCATGTCAGCAATATAAAAATTTTCTGATACGACACCTTCTGTGTGTTTACTGACATATTCAATAGATTGTGAAAGTGTGAGACCTGATCCAAGAGCAACGGCGATTGTTCTAAAAATCGAAGGCATCATATGGGCGATTTCTAAAGCAGATTGATGCTTGGCATGTTCATATAGAAAATAAGGAACGAGAAATAACGAGAAAACACCGCAAAGCGTACCTATTGCAGACTCAAATAGAACACCAAGCAAGATGGATCCAGCTATGCCACTAATAAAAAACAGTACGAAAGCATCAGTGACTAAGGTGATTCCATATTTGTAAAGAAAGCGATTACGTAGCTGCATTGATGTATAAGAAAAAGGTTCCCATTTGAGCAAGCGCTGGACAAAAGTGCTATTGCGTGCAAATTGAAAAAACTGAACTACATAACCTGTTACTCGTGCATTTATTTGAGAAACAGTTTTTTCCTCACCGTTGCATACAAGAAAATAAATAATTACTCCAAAAGCACCTCCTGTGATCGTGGAAGTAATGACATCCATGAAGTAACCTCCTTTTTATTGAGTAATCCATCTTTTATGGCGCGATTGATAAAAGAAGGGATTTTTACAAAAAGCCAACTTCTTTTCTGCACGTCAAACGACACCACCTCTTGTACTTCGATTGATCCTGACGAAGACAAAGAAATTTCTGAAACGCTGGTTACATATCGTTTTCCATCAGGAAATCTTTGAGACATAACTATCAAATCAAGTGCAGTTGCTATCTGCTGTTCTATAATTTCTGCAGGTAAGTCCATGCCAAAACGAGCCATTAACACCAGGCGTAATATTGCCTCTTGAGCAGTTCCAGCATGCAGCGTGGTCAGTGAACCATCGTGACCTGTATTCATAGCCTGCAACATATCAATGCACTCTTCACCTCTTACCTCTCCGACTACAATGCGGTCTGGCCTCATTCGAAGCGCATTTCTCACCAATGATCTAATGGTTATTTCTCCTGTTCCTTCTATCGAAGCAGGACGAGCCTCTAGCCTGACAACATTTGGATGTGAATCAAACTTAAGCTCCGCTGAATCTTCAATAGTGACAATTCTTTCTGACTTTGAAATTTCACATGAAAGTGCATTTAAAAGCGTAGTCTTGCCAGATCCCGTTCCCCCAACAACCGCGATTCCCTGTCTGCATTTCACAGCCCAAGACAAAAATCTTGCAAGCCATTGAGGCAGTGATTTCATTTCCACTAGTCGGTCCAAAGAAGTAATTTTTCCGGTAAATCTTCGAATAGTTACTGAAGTGCCGTTCACTGCAACAGGACTTGCAACCGCATTGACACGGTCCCCATTCTCAAGACGAGCATCAACAATAGGGCTCACCCTGTCCAGTCTTCTTCCTAATGGAGACAAAATGCGATCCATAACAATCAAAATCTGCTCTTCTGAGTCAAAGACCGTTTTTGATTCAAATAGCTCGCCATTTTTCTCGTAGAACAAATTGTTGCAGCCGTTAATCATGATTTCAGTAACATCTTTATCATTCAGTAGTGGCTGAATTGGACCAAGACCACACACCTCATTAATTACTTGCTCAATTATTTCTTCATAGTCAACTGAACTAAAAAGCTCATCCTTCTCTTCATTAACAATTGCTTCACAGGTAACTCTTAGTTCATCTCTTACACGATCGATATCACTACCTGTAATAAGAGAAGAAACTGTAGAAAGTCCTAATCGAGAAACAAGTTTTTCTTTTAACTTCTTTCTAGCCTTCAGAAATAGTTCTTTTTGAAGTTGTGAGTCATTTTCTTCTTGCGCCTCAATTTGCTTAGCAACGCGTTCAAAGACAAGCATTAACCCACCTCCTTCCTCCTATTGAATAAGCTAAATGGCTTTTTCTCAGGAGTTGCTTGCAGGGCAATTTGAGCCTCGCGCAGTTGTGGAAGAATACCCAACTCGTTAAGGAAATGAGCAAGTACAAAAGAAACCGACTGTGTAAATGAAGTTTCCTCTTGCAACAGCACAGAAAGCTTTCCTTGCTGAATAAGCTCTTGAAACCCTGGTCCGCCTTCAAAAATCCTAAACATCTTTGCAGCTTCAAGACCAACCTCTGCTTTTCCAACAGAAAAGTCCTGTTTAACCCTTGGATTTGCTTTATTTTCAAGTCGGATAATGCGAGTTCTTGCCACTCCAAGGCGCACTGCAAGTCCACTTACTTTTGCTAAAGAGTTAATACACGTAAGAGGGTTCTCTGAAACAATAACCAGCCTATCTGCGCATTGTGCTGCCTGAGCATAGCAATCTGTTGATGCTGTCGTGGTGTCTACGAGCACCAAATCAACCAAACCAGAAACAGCTTGGAGAAAATGACTCACGCAAGGAAAGAGAAGCTCTGCCATTTCAGGTTTTACACAAGGGCCAAAAAGATACAAATTCTTATGGACACAAGTTGCCTTTTCTAGAAGGCTCTCTTTTTCTGAAGGCACATCAGCGACAAGATCAGAGAAGTCTTTTGGCTGCCTAATTCCAAGCTTCTCAAAAGCATTTCCATAAGACAGGTCAAAATCAACTAACGCAACCTTCAAGCCCCAAGAAGAAGCAATCAGAGCCATTGAAGAAACAAGTGTGGTCTTTCCCACTCCTCCTCTTCCTGAAGTGAACGTCAAAATCGGAGCTTTTAAAGTCTTATCAAGAGGAATAAGGGATTGTAGATAGGTATTTAGCTCTTGGATACTGGCAACATAATCTGAGGCTTCTGGTAAAGGCTGAGAAAGCCTGTCAGCTCCGTATGATTGATATCCTCTTCCAACCTTTACCAGATCCCCCAATTCCATAGGGTCAATAACTAAATCAACTCCTGCTTTAGCCGCTCTAGAACGAAGTGATCCAGAAGCGCCAGACCTTACTAGCACTACACAGCGTGCGTTTCCGTCTTTAACAATCGCAGCAGCAAGATTTATATCCGAAACATCGGAACCGGTATTACCAATTAAGACTGAATAATCCTGAGGAGTTGAACGAGCAACAATTGATCTAAGAGATGCTGCCGAATCTGTAAACTCACACCTATTACTGATACCTAAGTACGTAAGAATGGCTCCAATCTCAACGCGTGCGTCAAGACCTACGTATGAGATCCACTTTTCTAACATCACGCTTCACCTCCTGGATTAGTAGACGAATCTGCTTGTGACGCACTGTTGCTGTTTTGGTCGGCTGTTGGAGAGGCAGGGTTCTCTGACTGCACATCTTCGCTTGCAGATGATGGGCTTGATTGATTTGTCGTGTCAGATAAATCTTTAGGGTTTTCTTCTTCAACGTAAGAATTGTTGTGTAGTAAGTCCTGAGCATTAATCTTTGACCCCGGAAGAGTAAAGCGGAGCGTTCCTCGAGCATATGCAGAAAGCACAGCAGGAACCTGTTCAGGAGTTAATCCAAGCGTTACAGAAGAAGAGGTGTAAAGAGTACCCTCGGTGTCGTCTGACAATACCGCAATATCCGAGGCAATACAGGTAATAAGAGAATCAGTTACCTCATACGCTGCAAGCTTTGTACCAGCGCTAAGTCTCTCAGCTAATCCGTACTTCTCGCCATGAGAAATAGTGAGACCAACAAGATTTTCTGGAATAGAAATCTGAGAGGCAACTGATCGTAGATGAAGAGAGACAACAGGCATTCCAACTCCAATAACAGATGAAACCGTACGACCCATAACACTTTCTGGATTAGTAATTGCGCCTTCGGGAATCAAATCAGAAATCCAGCTTTTTACCTGGGTATTAGAAGATGAGAGAGTTTCTCCAGGTTCTATTTGTTTGGTGGCCACCAAAATTGAAGTAAGCTCACCACCATATTTTTGTATTGCCTCTGCTCGTGACTTCTCTGCATCAGCGCGAACGTTTTGTACGTATGCAAAGAAACAAAAACTGGCCAAAAGTGCGCTTAACACAGAAATCAAAATTCTTGTTTTCTTAGTCACTGTTTGTCCTCCCTCCATTTGCGATATACCGATTGTGCGCTCGGGTTGAGAGAAGGAGGACAAAAACAAAAGATTTACCTGCACAAATATGTCAGATAGCTGACGCAAATCTGACACAAAGTAATGTATCCACAGGCTGCAACGACGCAATGAAAAATAGGTAATTTAAATTTTTATCTAATTTGATATATAAAAATTTTTAGAAAATCATAGCCGCTACATTTTTCAGAGATTGTAATGAATGATTTTCTAAGTGATTTACCTGACTCATGAACAAGGGTTGACCCTCCCCAATTAGCTGGGCGGGACCAACCCTCGTTGATTTCAATATAACATATTTCCTGCTGATTTGACAAAAAAGCACCCTAGTCAAGCCAAGGTGCTTAGAGGATTTACGCTGTTAAAGCTTAAAGCACAACATCAGGGTCAAGCGATTGCTGGCTTTCTCGCATTTCTTTTGCCAAAGACAAATATGCTTTTAGCTGCGGCTCTGTAATCTTGCCCTCATGCAGAGCATCCTGAACGCTACATCCTGGCTCGTGCGTATGGGTGCAATCCCTAAACTTACAGGTCTGAGCAGCTTCAGAGATATGCGGGAATATCTTCTGCAGTCCCCTCTCATGGCCCACAATAGGCAGGCTTCTGAGGCCAGGCTCATCCACAATAACGCCAGCATCAGGAAGCGCTACCATGCGGCGAGCAACTGTTGTATGACGTCCCGCTTTATCAGATTCGCGGACTTCTCCCGTTTCAAGCGCCTCATGACCCAAAAGCGCATTCAGAAGCGTTGATTTACCAGCACCTGATTCGCCAAGCACAATGGCCACAGAGCCGTAAGGAACAAGGCTACGAACAGCATCAATTCCCCATGCAGCTCCAAGCTCTTGAGCAGTCTGAGCAAGATCTACAAGTGCGTCGGTTTTCTCGCCCTCAAGCTTTGAAGCTGTTGCAACAATCTTTACTGTAGAGCCAAGAGCTGCGGTAATAGAAGAAATTTCTTGTGCCAAAAGCTCCGGACCCGCTACATCTGACTTAGTAAGCACCACGGCACAGGCGGCGCCACAGTCTTTAGAAATAACTGCTGAGCGCACAATACGATCTACCGAGACAGCCTCGCCGTCCAAGGCCTGCACCACAAGCACCAGGTCAACGTTTGCAGCCAAAGTCTGCTTTTGACCACGGGCACCGCCCTTCCAGCGAGCAATATCGGTCTCTCGCGGCAGAACCGCCTCGATGATGCCCATATCGTGCGAGTCCGGAATGCGCGCGCATACCCAGTCTCCCACAGCCACCGTGGAGTTCTGGCCCTTAGTCACGCGTGCGGCAAACTCAGCGCGAAACACCCCCTGCTCCGAAACAACCGCAGGAAATCCCCTATCCAAGCGGACCACGCAGGCCATAGTCATCGTCTGGCGAGAAACCCCTTGAGCTTCAAGCTCAGATACGACGTCTGCGTAAGCCTGCGTCTGAGCCGACGATGGAGTCAACTGTTCAAACGTTGGAACATCCAGCAATGAAGAAAGGGCCGGCAGAGACCCTTGAGTCCTACCGGCTCCTAGTTTCTTGGAACTTTTTGTACGCTTAGCGGACAAGAATACTCCTCTACCTTATGCCTTGTTCTTTTGAACAGAACGCATAACAGCCTTATAAAGCTCCATCAGAGGAATAATCGATGCAGCTAAAAGCATTGCCATGGCGTACTCTTCAAAGCCAATCTCAGCAAAGCCAAATGCCTGAGAAAGTGGTGTCTCAATTACCACAAAGGTAAGAATCAAAGACATAACAAAGGAACCCCACAGCCAAATGTTTTGGCTGGTTAGCTTGAAGATGGAACCACGCAGAGAACGCATATTGAAGGAGTGGAACATCTCAACCATAGAAAGTGTCAAGAACGCCATGGTCATACCCTCGACGCCAGCCTCTGGGTTAGTAATAACCTGTGAGATATCAAAGGTTCCATACTCAAAGTAGTGGCCAATAAAATAGCTAGCAAGGGTCAGAAGAGCAATGATAGAGCCCTGAACAAGGCAGTCAAAGCCAACGCCACCTGCAAAGACTCCATCCTTAGGATTACGTGGCTTACGCTTCATAATGCCTGGTTCAGCCTTCTCAGTAGCCATAGCAAGCGCAGGCAGAGAGTCGGTGATCAGGTTAATCCACAGAAGGTGGGTAGGCTGAAGAATGGTAAAGCCAACTAGGGATGCAATAAAGACGGAAATGACCTCAGCGAGGTTGGAGCTCAAGAGGAACTGGATACACTTACGAATGTTGTCGTAGATACGCCTTCCCTCTTCGCACGCGCTAATGATGGTGGCAAAGTTATCGTCTGCCAGAACCATATCTGCAACGCCCTTAGTAACGTCGGTACCAGTAATGCCCATACCAATACCAATATCAGCGCGCTTAATGGAAGGCGCATCGTTAACGCCGTCGCCCGTCATGGCTGTGACCATGCCCTTCTTGCGCCAAGTATCAACAATGCGAACCTTGTGCTCAGGCTGAACGCGTGCATAAACGCCAATTGTCTCAATGCGCTGATCAAATTCTTCATCAGAAATCTTATCAAGCTGTGCGCCGGTAATTGCCTGAGAGCGATCGGTAATAATGCCCAGCTCAACCGCAATAGCAACGGCTGTATCAATGTGGTCACCAGTAATCATAACGGTGCGCATACCAGCTTCATGAGCCTCTGCAACAGCACCCTTAACCTCAGGACGAACTGGGTCAATCATGCCAGAGAGTCCAACAAAGACCATGTCATGCTCAAGGTTAGCTGGATCATAGCTCTGAGGAGCCTCTGTTCCCCAGTCACGACGAGCAGATGCCATAACGCGAAGTGCCTGGTCAGCCATGGACTTGTTCTGAGCCAAAATTTCAGAGCGAGCCTCATCTGTGAGGTCAATAATGCCATCACTTGTCATAATCTTGGTGCAGCGAGCAAGCACCTCGTCAGGCGCACCCTTAGTGTGCTGTACAACCTTGCCAGAGCGGGTGCGCACCACAACAGACATCATCTTACGAACAGAGTCAAAGGGCGCCTCGCCGATACGAGGGCGAGAAGAAGCAAGGTCACTTGTGGTGTATCCAAGTTTTGCAGCGTCTGCAACAAGAGCAGCCTCAGTAGGCTCACCCTTTGCTACCTGTTCCGCATCATCCCAGGTAGCATCAGAGCACAGTGCCATGGTGCGAACATGTGCGTCAAGGTTTTCTGTCTCATGACGGACAACAGTCATCTTGTTTTGGGTCAGAGTACCGGTCTTATCGGAACAAATTACCTGAGTACAACCAAGGGTTTCAACTGCGGTAAGTCGACGAACAATAGCGTGACGCTCGCTCATTCTGGTAACACCCATAGAAAGAACGATGGTAACAACAGCAACAAGACCCTCTGGAATTGCAGCTACTGCAAGAGAAACTGCAACCATAAACGTGCTGAGGATAAGGTCAAAGTTGCCAAGCATCTCAGCACCGTGCTTAATAAAGCCTGTTGCAAAAACAAGCAGTGAGATGACAACAACAAGAATAGTAAGTGTGTGGGAAAGCTTATCGAGGGCAATCTGAAGTGGAGTCTGTCCTTCTTCTGCCTGAGAGATTGCGTCTGCAATCTTGCCCATCTCAGTGTCCATGCCTGTTGCAACAACAACCGCACGACCACGTCCATAGACCACAATAGATCCGGAGTAGCACATATTCTTTCGGTCACCCAAAGGAATATCGTCAGCGCCGTCAGTAAGACTGAGGGTCTCCGCGTGTTTCTCGACAGGAACTGATTCACCTGTAAGCGCAGACTCCTCTACCTTCATGGAAGCGCTTTCAAGAATGCGGCAGTCAGCTGGGACGGAGTCGCCCGCCTCAAGCAGGATGATATCGCCCACAACAAGCTCGGTTGAAGCAACCGTCTCAAGGCGGCCGTCCCTGATGACCTTGCTCTGAGCTGCACTCATCTCTTGAAGAGCAGCAAGGGCTTCCTCGGCTTTGCCCTCCTGGACAACACCAAGAACAGAATTGATAACAACAACAAACAGAATAATTACGACGTCTGCAACTCCGCCTTCTCCGGTATAAATGCCTTCAGCAGCAGAAATAGCGGCAGCTACAAGAAGCATGATGACCATAGGATCTGCCATCTGCGCAAAGAATCTTTTAATAATTGATTCTTTTGGAGCTTCTTTAAGCTTATTGAGGCCATAAGCCTCAAGACGTGAAGCTGCTTCTGCATCAGACAGACCAACTTCAGCATCAGTTTTTTGCGCACTGATAACATCAGCCGCACTTGAAAGATACTCTTTCAAAGTTCCTCCTGGGTTTCTACCTGACAGATTGATGCCCGATCATAATTCCCCAGGAGAGGGGCAAGGGCTCACCAAGGTTGCCGTGTCAGGACCTTACAACGTCCTATCATAGGACCTTACAATGCTCTATCATTTTACCGTATTCTTCTTTTTTTCAAACCTCATAAATATTTCTTAAAACTCCTGTTATGTGGCGAATAATTGTTATCCAAGGGGTACAATAAACGCAGAACATAACAACATAAGCCAAACGTTAGTTTTGGCAAGGAGGCAGCTATGAAAATCCTGTTTTATGGTGCTCAAAGTTACGACAAGGATTCTTTCAACCTTGAGCTTCCAAAGTATCCAGACATCTCAATCGACTACATCGAGTCAAACCTTACGCCTATGACCGCAGGCTTTGCCAAGGGTTATGACGCTGTCTGCGCTTTTGTTAACGCAGACGCCTCAATTCTGACCCTTGAGATTCTTGCCGGCTTTGACGTTAAGCTTCTGCTTATGCGCTGCGCTGGCTTTGATGCTGTTGACGTTAACGCTGCTAAAGACCTTGGCATTACGGTAACACGCGTACCTGCTTACTCCCCTGAGGCAATCGCAGAGCACGCAATGGGTCTTGCACTTGCCGCTAACCGTCGTATTCACCGTGGTTACATCAGAATTCGCGAGAATAACTTCTCGCTTGTTGGCCTTGTTGGCGATACACTACACGGTAAAACCGCTGGCATTGTTGGAACTGGTCGTATTGGCGCAGCACTTTGCCGTATCTGCAAAGGCTTTGGCATGCACGTCCTTGGCGCAGATCTCTATCCAAATATGAGCCTTGTCAATGACGAACACGTTGTTGATGAATATGTCAGCTACGATGAGCTCTGGGAGCGTTCGGACTTTATTTCACTCCACGCTTTCTTGAATGATGAGAGCTATCACATGATTAACGATAAGACCATCGGAAAGATGAAAGATGGCGTCATTCTCGTTAATACTGGTCGCGGAGGACTTATTGACACCAAGGCTCTTATTCGCGGCATTCTTTCTGGCAAGATTGGTGCTTGTGGCCTTGACGTTTATGAAGAAGAAAATCCAAACGTTTATAAGGACCGTGGTGCTGAGGTCTTTGACTCAGTTACTTCTACCCTTTGCTCCTTCCCTAACGTAGTCATGACAAGCCACCAGGCATTCTTTACTCATGAGGCTCTCTCACAAATTGCTCAGGTTACGCTTGATAACGCAACTGCTTTTGCTGAGGGCACTGACTACGTTGATAAAAGTGTGGTTTGCTAAGCGCCAGAGAAACAATCGCTTCAAAAACGGTTACTATTGATATCTGAATGTGATTTCAATTCCTATGAAAAGGAGAGATATGGCTCGCAAAAAGACCAAGATTGTTTGTACTATGGGTCCTGCTACAGAAAGTGATGAGGTTCTTCGTGAGCTCATTCTTGCTGGCATGAACGTCGCACGTTTTAACTTCTCGCACGGTAGCCATGAGTATCACCGCACTATGATTGGTCGCGTTCGTTCTATCTCTGATGAGCTTGGTATTCCTATTGCTATCATGCTTGATACAAAGGGTCCTGAGGTTCGCACCGGTCTTCTCGAGGATGGCAAGAAGGTCACCCTTACTACTGGTGAGTCCGTCATTGTAACCACCGATGATGACGTCATCGGCAACGCTCAGCGCTTCTCGCTTGACTACAAGAATCTTCCAAAAGAGGTCAAGAAGGGTTCCATCATCCTTATTGATGACGGCCTCATTGGTCTTGAGGTTGATCACGTTGAGGGCACCGACATGCACTGCAAGATCATCAACGGTGGTGAGCTTGGCGAGAAGAAGGGCGTAAACGTTCCTAACGTCAACATTGGCCTTCCTTCCGTCACTGAGCAGGACCGCGCAGACATCATGTTTGGTTGCGAGCTTGGTATTGACGCAATTGCTGCTTCCTTCATCCGTGATGGCGCTGCAGTTGAGGAGATTCGTAACATCTGCCGTGAGATGGGTACTCCTAACGTACAGATCTTCCCTAAGATTGAGTCTGCTCTTGGCGTAAAGAACTTCGACGAGATTCTTGCAGCTTCTAACGGCATCATGGTTGCCCGTGGTGACCTTGGCGTTGAGGTTCCTGCAGCTGAGGTTCCTCACATCCAGAAGACTGTCATCAAGAAGTGCAACGACGCTTACAAGCCTGTTATTACCGCAACTCAGATGCTTGACTCCATGATTCGCAACCCTCGCCCAACCCGTGCAGAGGTTACGGACGTTGCTAACGCAATCTACGACGGCACTGACTGCGTCATGCTTTCTGGTGAGTCGGCAGCTGGTAAGTATCCTGTTGAGGCAGTAAAGACTATGGCTTCCATCTGCAAGGAGACCGAGAAGTACCTGCCAGTCAAGGATGTCTATCATCAGCGTGAGGGCCTTAAGAACGTCAACGGCGCTACTGGCTTTGCTGCAGTTGATATGGCAATCCGTGTTGACGCAAAGTGCATCATCTGCCCAACACACTCTGGCCGTACCGCTCGCCTTGTTTCTAACTTCCGTCCAAAGCGTCCTCTGTATGCAATGTCTCCATCCGATGAGGCAGTTCGTCGCACTTGCTTCTATTGGGGCGTCTATGCATTCAAGACCTCTGAGCAGGGTACACTTTCTAACACCATGTACAACGCTTTGAACGTTGCAAAAGAGGTTGGCGTTGTAGAGACTGGCGATATTGTTGTTCTGACTGCTGGCGATCCTCATACCAGCCCACGTCTTGGTGACTACACCACTTCAACTAATGTTGCTATGATTTGCCAGGTTCAGTAAACCGCATTTCAGCTTTAACGTTATATGCACCCAAGCACAAGCTTGGGTGCATATTTTTTACGTGGGATATTTTTACGTGGGATATTTTTACGTGGGATATTTTTAGCGTCTTACCAGCAGTTAGGCAATTTTCCAGCCGACGGTTTTCTCGCGCATGTTAACAAAATCAGCGTAGATGCCGCCTTCTGCCATCAGTGACTCGTGAGTGCCTCTTTGAACAATACGGCCCTTATCCAGGACAAGTATCTGATTTGCTTTACGCACCGTCTTTAGGCGATGGGCAATCATAATAACGGTCTTAGACTTGGTGAGTTCTGCGATTGCACGCTGAAGTTCAAGCTCGTTTTCTGGATCAACATTAGCTGTTGCCTCATCAAGTACCACGATTGGTGCATCTTTTAAGATAGCGCGCGCAATAGAAAGACGTTGGCGCTCGCCACCAGAAAGCATTGATCCACCTTCTCCTAAGCGTGTTTCGTATCCCTCAGGTAAAGCCTGGATAAACTCTTCGCAGCAAGCACGCCGAGCCGCGTCAACTACTTGCTCATGAGTTGCGTCTGGATTGCCAAACTTGATGTTGTTCTCGATAGTGTCATCAAACAGGAAAACTCCCTGGAAAACAGTAGAGAAATTTTGGAGCAGAGCGTCAACCTTATAGTCACGTACATCGCGTCCACCAAGCGTAACCTGGCCTGTATTCACATCCCAGAAGCGTTCAATCAAACGGACAAGCGTTGTCTTGCCCGAACCACTTGGACCTACAATGGCACAAGAAGTACCTGCAGGAATCGAGAGACTCACATCGTCAAGAATTTGCCTGTCGTCGTAGCCAAATGACACATGAGAAAGCTCTATGTCGCAAGAATCCGCTTTCTCCAAACCTTCTCCCTCTTCCATTGCAGGAGTGGCGAGAATAGCGTTTGTTTGCTCCATTGCAATTTCAATGTTACGCAGAATAGTTGAGAAACGACCAGCGGATTCAAGACGGCTAAACAACATAAACGACATAACCACTACGGTTAAGCACGTAGCTGTATCGAGTGTTCCAGATAGCCATAGTCCAACTGATACCAGGCACATAATAATGCTTGTAGCCTTGGAGATAACCATCTGCAGAACAGAGAAACGAAGCGCCTTAAACTCAAGTTTGAGCGCTTGGACACGGCAATCATCAACTGCTTTGGCGTACTTTCCCTCAGCATCATCAATAAGGGAAAATGCCCTTACCACGCTAATGCCGCGAACATACTCAAGGACGGAGCTAATCAAAGTAGTATTTGCGGCCACATAATCATCTGATGTATTACGCACGTAGGCCTGCAAGACCTCCATTGTTATGCAGAAAAGTGCAAACGTAGCTGCAGTTATAAGGCCTAACTGCCAACAAAATACAAACAGGAATGCAACAATAATTGCTGTTAAGGCCAAACCACCAAAAACCATCATATAGAGCAAGCCACCAAGATTTTGCATTACATCCAGCTGGTTGGTCATAACAGCTGTTACTTCTCCAAGGCTATTCTCGTTAAAATAACCCATGGGCAAGCGGCGCAGTGTATCTCCAATTTCCGCACGCTTAGCGCCAGCCATACTGAAATTAGCGTCACAGAAATTCTCACTCTTAAAATGAGCGCAGACAAACGTTCCTATAATGCTCAGAAGCATGACTCCCAGTGCAGAAACTATCGTCTGAGTTGAAAGTGTATCCGTAGTAAGAGCAGTAAAAACTATCCAAAGCGCTGTTATTTGCACTCCTTCAAAGAGACAACCAAGAACGGTAAAGAAAAGGCCCTTGTGGAGTTTCTGGCGATAAGAACTTCCAAATTGAAAGTACATTTTTAAGACAGATAACATTGCTACTCCCCTCCTTAAGCCTCGTCGAGCGCGCCGATATGAGCGCGATACATGGTTGCATAGAGCGGGCATGTCTCCATAAGCTGATTATGCGTACCCTCAGCTTCAATAGAGCCATCATTAACAACAACAATTTTGTCGGCATTTTGTACGGTAGAAAGACGATGAGCGATAACCACCAGTGTTTTGCCAGCTACCAGTTTTGCAACTGCAGATTCAACCTCTGCTTCAGACTCTGGATCTGCGTAAGCTGTTGCTTCATCAAGCATGATGATCGGAGCGTTTTTGAGCATGGCTCGAGCAATTGCTACACGCTGGCGCTCTCCGCCAGAAAGATGCCCACCTGAACCTCCTACAACCGTTTGATAGCCGTGAGGAAGTGATTGGATGAAGTTGTGGCAGCCAGAGGCTTTTGCGCAGGCAATAACCTCATCATCGGTGGCATCTTTTTTGCCCATCCTGATGTTTTCCATAATGGTTTCATCAAAAAGGTAACTATCTTGGTCAACATAAGCTACGAGGTTTGCAAGTTGAGATGGAGTGCAGGAGCGAATATCTTGTCCTCCAATAGACACAGATCCTTCATTTGGATCCCAGAAACCTGCGATAAGCCGAGCAACAGTAGATTTACCTGATCCACTTGGGCCAACAAGTGCTGTAACCTGTCCAGGCGCAATGTCTAAGGTAATCCCGTGGATGACCTCATTAGTTCCGTAAGAGAAACGAACATTGCTTAGCTTAATTTCAGTCCCCTTAAGCGTGCAAGGAGCCTCAGCCCTATCCTGATCTGGATAGTTCAAAACCTCAGAGATTTCTTTAACTACAGAGCCAACCTGTGCAAGAGAATCCATAAAGCTCATTGCTTCAAAGAGCGGCTGAAAAATACCTAGGGAGAGAACCGCACACATGACAAACGTAGAAGGAGAAAGACTCCCCTGGAGCACAAACAGGCATCCCAAAGGCAATACTGTTACGAGTGTTGCTGGAGCAATAGACAGCATGGCATCCTGCCAGATTTGGCAGTGGCTCATCCAATCAATAAAAGCATGGGCAGAGGCATAAACAGCTTTTGAGAACTTCTCGTAAGAACTTGCGGACTGTCCAAAAGCCTTAATTACCTCAATTCCAGACACGTACTCAACTGAGGCATTATTCATCTCTTTACCAGTTACGATAGTATTTTGATACCAATACTCATAGTCTTTCATCATGCCTGATAAACAGGCAAGTCCCACAATAATAGTGAGTAGAGCAGCAAGAGCAAGTCGCCAGTCTAAAACGATGAGGTACACAAAAACCGCAAAAGCAGCCGTAAGGTTTGAAGTCAGCTCAGGAACTGCATGGGCAAGTGTGGTTTCAATGCTATCGATTTTCTCGACCAGAAGACGTTTGAGAGAGCCTGAGGGCGTATCAAGCACATATCCCATAGGGATAGTTGTCAGCTTCTTTGCTACTCGGGTACGCATATTTGCGATTGTCGCAAATGTTGCCTTATGAGAGACGACCGTTGAAAGATGATGGAAAATTATTTTAACTAAATAGCTAAAGCCCGCTATAAGCCCCCAATGCAGATAAAACGGCCATTCTTTAATTCCATTAAAGATACCAACCACCATGTTGCCTGCGGCAACGTAGGGAACCATTCCTCCCAAAACGCCAATAATGGCAAGAATGACAGAGAGCGCGTACATACCTTTTCTGTCTGACCACTCGAGCAACACTGCAACAGGATTTACTTCAGATTGCTGTGGGGTGCTTTCTGTATTTTGCTTTTCCGCACTAGTTTGACCGCATATATTTTGATGTTTTGTTGCTTCCATACTGCCTCCTGTCACAAACTCATTACGTGTATCTGTAAATCAGGCTGGCTCTGACAGAAAACTTAACTGCCAAAAGTTAGTCATAGATAACTATTTACTAGTTTCAAACTGCTGAATAGCTAAAACAAGCTAGTTTTATAAGTAATCGGTAAGTGGTAAGCACGCTGCCTGTAATTGAGACGTGAAAATAATCCCATTAAAATACTTATGAAAGCTTAATCTAACCTCAATAATTGGTTAATCTTAATAAGAGACCATGTATCACGAAGACGAGAGGCGTCTTTAACATCTCGAAAGGAAGCTGATCATGGAAAAGCTAGAAAAGGTTGAGGTAATTCGCGAGAAGTGCGGCGTAAGCTACGAGGACGCAAAGGCAGCACTTGACGCTTGTGATGATAATGTTCTTGATGCAATTATTTGGCTCGAGAAGCAGGGCAAGTCCACTAAGCAGACTGCAAACTATACTACTGAGCCAGCTGCACAGTCAGACGTTTCTCCAGAAATGGAAGCAGCTCAAATTGCCTACCAAGAATCAAGCAAGAAGTCTGATTTCTCAGAGAATATGTCTTCTCTTTGGGAAAAGTGCAAGGAACTCTTCCATAAGAGTGTAGAAGCAAAATTTATTGTTACTCGTCGTGGCGAGCAGTTCATGGCCATGCCAGTAATTATTCCAATTGTTGGCCTATTCCTCTGGGGTGCTACATTCTGGCTGCTCATCATTGGCCTCTTCTTTGAGATGCGTTATCACATTCAGGGAGCTTATCCTATTGTTGTAGATGTAAATGAGGCAATGGATAAGGCTGCAGATGCAGCAGGTTCCATCAAAAAAGATGTTATCGACAAAAAATAAAATGAAATTGGTTCCAAACCTAAAATAGAAAACTTCGATATTTAGGCGAGAAAATGATTAAGGTTCTTATCGTTGAAGATGAAGAAAAAATTGCACGCTTTGTAGAACTCGAGCTTAAACATGAGGGATATGAGGTAGACAAAGCTCTTGACGGAAGAACCGGAGCTGAAAAAGCGCTGTCAAATGACTACGACCTTATCTTGCTTGATGTACTTCTCCCCCAGCTTAATGGTCTAGAAGTTCTTAGAAGGATTCGTCGCGAGAAAAACACGCCTACCATCATGCTTACTGCTCGTGATTCGGTTATGGATAAAGTAGCTGGTCTCGATGCGGGTGCAGATGACTACCTCACCAAACCTTTTGCGATAGAGGAACTTCTCGCCCGCATTCGAGTGGCCCTTAAGCATCATGAGGCAGATAACACAAACTCTCAAGTAATTCCACAAGCAGCGGCTGCTAACACTTTTACGCTTAAAGGTGTCTCGCTTGATGTTGATCGTAGAGAAGTCTGCGTCAAGAACAATTCAATCGAACTTACTACTAAGGAATTTGAAGTGCTTCGTATGCTCATGGAACACGCTGGTGTTGTTATGAGCCGTGAGCGTATTGCATCTGAAGCCCTAGGATATGAGTTTGCTGGAGAAACAAATAACGTGGATGTACATATTGCCCATCTACGTGCAAAAATTGACGACCGCTATAACATCAAGCTAATTACTACCGTTCGTGGAGTCGGATATGTCATCAGAGAAGCATAATCGTTCCACCATACAAGAGCATAAAAAGCCTTTCTTTACTCCCTCTGATTCGTCGACAGCTGGAGTAATTACCTGGGGATTTTGGTGGCGTAAGCTGATGAATTACGTCGGCTTTAATCTCTTTCTACTGGTAAATATTGCTCTGATTTTTATTTATATGTATAACCAGCATGTTCCACAAGGTACTTTTTACCTAGGATTTTTCCCTACTGAGTCTCACTCTATTTCTCTTACTGGATTCACGTTCTTACACGGGTTCTCAAGCCTTAAATACATTGTTCATGGCCCTACTTTTGGCGCAAAAATATTTGATTTAGGCGTAGAGTTAGCACGCTTCTGGCCCATGTATATTGCAATTCTTATCTGGGAAATCATTGATCTGTTGTCCTTCTTCGGTGATATGCGTCGTGTCAGAAGAGCTCTTCAGCCCCTCAATACACTTGCACTTAAAGCAGATCAACTAGTAAATAGTGATGTTCTTTCTACCGAAGCTACAACAAATGACGTCCTGGTCAAAAGCGAGAAAATTAGGAGTCTTGAACAGGCAATTGAAGAAGCCAATATCAACGCGCCAAAGATTCAAACGGGTGACCAAGACCTGGCAAGTATTGAGATTGCCTTGAATAAACTGCTTCAACGTATGCAAGAAGCAAAATTACAACAGATGCGCTTTGTCAACGATGCCAGCCACGAGCTTCGCACGCCTATAGCTGTTATCCGAGGTTATACTGACATGCTTGATCGCTGGGGTAAGACGGACGAAGCGGTACTTGACGAGTCCATTGCTGCCCTCAAATCTGAGAGCGAGCACATGCATGACCTTGTTGAGCAGCTCCTCTTCTTAGCACGCGGAGACGCAGGAAGAAATACCCTCACAAAGACTAAGCTCAATCTTGCACGGATAACTTCTGAGGTCTGTGAAGAGTCGGAAATGATTGATCCTACTCACCACTATGCGCTGAAATTTGATCAGAGTACACTGACGGACGATTACTATCAGGTGCTTGCTGACACTGCAATGATTAAGCAGTCTATCCGTATCATCGTACAAAATGCTGCTCGATATTCTGCTGCTCAGACCACCATTTCTTTTAATGTCGCGTATGACGAGAAAACCGTTCAAGTTTCAATCGAAGATGAAGGCATGGGTATGTCCGAGGCAGCAGCTGCTCATATTTTTGAGAGATTCTGGAGAGCCGACAACGCTCGTATTGAAAGCAACGAGGGTTCAGGACTTGGACTATCCATTGCTAAATGGATTGTCGATAACCATGACGGCTCTATTGAGGTGCTCTCTCGTGAGGGTGTAGGCACACGTTTTACCATTGTTTTGCCGCACGCAATGTCATAGTGAACCCAAAGGCACATCCAAAAGTAAAAGGTCCTTCTCGCCAGTCGTGAACTGCCTCCCATTTCTTGGACATAAGAAATGGGAGGCAGTTCATATGCGGGGGATTTGATTCTGCAGCGTGTTAGCGTCGGCTTTTAGGCCTGGCGCACAAAATAGCGCAGCTTTGGTAGGTTCTGCCGAAGAAT